>Ga0209777_10000392_pt1 | contig 73920 bp, 69 predicted proteins | sample FrelakmetHBP12HB_FD_187147 | JGI IMG/M metagenome (GOLD analysis project Ga0209777, IMG submission 187147) | Freshwater lake sediment microbial communities from the University of Notre Dame, USA, for methane emissions studies -HBP12 HB (SPAdes)... | ecosystem: Environmental > Aquatic >...
TGGTCCTCGCCACGACACCGTAACTGTGCCGCCTGCGCTCGCCGTTCCACGCTCACGCTACAACGCTCATGAGCTCAGGACTTCCCAAGCAGAATGTCGCGGGTTCGAATCCCGTCTCCCGCTCCACCTTCGCCCCCTGGTCCCACCTCGCGGGCCCATGCCCGCGCCGTCAGCCGCCGGCCGGGCCGCCGCCGATCGCTCTAGCCTCTGGATGTGGCTGTGGCTTCTCCGTCTCTCGTGGGAGGCCTGCACGGGCTCTGGGACCCGGCGGAGGCTCTTGGCGGGACGCTGGACCTGACGGGCGCGCCGCAGACGAACCCGGCTATCGGTCCACGATCAGCGGACGGACAGCTCGCTGATGAGCGATGCCAGACGGGTGGGATTCTGGACCCAGCCGTCCGCTCCGAGGCGCTCGGCCGTCGCCTGGTCGGGCACGGCAAAGCCGCCGGCCACGATGGTCACCCCTGGGTCGGTGCGGCGCGCAGCGGCGATCAGCCGGGCGGCGCCAGGCAGGCGCGAGGTGCTGACAACGCTGATGACCACCGCGCTCAGGTCGTCGCGTCCGGCCATCGCGGCCTCGAGCGAAGCAGGCGGCGTGTCGGCGCCCAGGTTGAGGACCTCGAAGCCGGCCTGGGCCAGAATGTCGGCGAGCATCGCGACACCGAGCCCGTGCCGCTCCCCGACCGGCATCGCGACGAGGACGGTCCCGCGGTGGCGGCCACGTCGACGGAACCGCGGCCCCATGAGGCCAATGATCGAGGTCGCCACCCCGCTGGCGAGGTGCTCATCGGCTATGCCGATCTCACCCCGCCGCCAGGCGTCGCCAATCCCGTGCAACGCAGGTCCGAGGAGCTCCACGTAGACGTCCTGCGGCTCGACGCCCGATGCCATGGCGGCTTCCATGACTTGCCACGAGCCGGCACTGTCTCCCGCCAGCATCCGCTGCTGGAGGCGCGCGACCCATTGAGCACGGCGCCGCCGTGGCGACGCGGGCGTCGGTGGTGTCGTGGTCCCAATCGTCGGACCGCCGGCCGGGTCGACGCCGGCGCGCTGCCCGGAGAGGTCCGCCGGATCGATGCGCCAGGAGCCGCCGACCTTGTGGGCCGGCAGCATCCCGAGCCGAACGTGGCGATAGACGGTCATGTAGTGCACACCGAGGCGGTCGGCCACCTCGTGCAGCGTCAGAAGATCGCTTCCCTGGGCCTTCGCTTCGGCGCACATCAGCTGCTCACCAAGCATGAATGCTGCCACCACGTGGGCGTGGTCGCGGCTGCGGTCGTGGGCGGATTGATAGCAAGCATCGAACCCGTCTCATGAGATAGAGGGATGTCGCCCGCCAATCGGGCGCCACCCCTCCGGATCATAGAGGAGAGTATCTCGGGTCAGCTCGGCGGCAGGATGACCTGGTCGATGACGTGGATGACGCCGTTCGAGGCCATGATGTCGGTCGCGGTGACCTGGGCGGTGCCGTTGAGGTAGACCTTGCCGTCCTTGACGGAGATCGCGATGGGCGAGCCCTCGACCGACATGGCAGAGGTCAGCTTGACGACGTCGGCGGCCTTCACGGAACCCGAGACGACGTGGTACAGGAGGACCTTCTTGAGCTGCATGGGATCAGCCAGGAGCTTGTCGAGGGTGCCTGCGGGCAGGGCCGCGAAGGCGGCGTCGGTGGGCGCGAAGACGGTGTAGGGCCCGGGGCCCTGGAGGGTCTCCACGAGGCCGGCCTTGGTGGCGGCGGCCAGCAGCGTCTTGAACGTGCCTGCACCGTCCGCCGTGGCGACGATGTCCCCGAGCTTGGGGCTCGCCGAAGGGGCTGGAGTGGCCGGGCTCGGCGACGCGGCGGCGGCGCTGCACGCCGACACGACGAGAGTGAGCGCGGCAAAGGCGACTATGAGGGAGCGTTTCATTGGCTTTCTTTCCTTTCGGCCGTCCACCGTTGGACGGTTCATCTGCGGCTCAATGTCGAGCATGTCGATGTATTTAGTACTAAATCTCTGGGTTGTCAAGGCCACCACTGGTTATGCGGTCGTCTGGTGGCTGCGTGGCGCGCCCACCGGGACGGATTCCTCACCGCCTTGGGCTGGACAGGGACCAACCGGCCGGTGAGCAGACTCGTGTTCGAAACGCCCGTCCCGGCGCCAACGGGCCACCGCTGCACTCCCCTCGCCGCCGATCAGCCGCCAGGGGCCGACGTCCCCGCATCATTCGCGCGTCCAGGGCGGGTGCGGTGGATCGCGCGCTCCGCCAGGACACGGACTGTGCCACGGAAGATCAGGCCGTGAACTGGATACAGGAAGTACCAGTAGGCGAGGCCCGGGAGCCCCTTCGGCTCGAAGAAGGCCGTCTGGACCAGGCGGCTGCCCGACTCGGTCGACGTCACCTCGTACTGGAGCCATGCCCGGCCCGGCACCTTCATCTCGGCCCGCAGGCGCAGAAGGGTCGGCCGGCGGACCTCCTCGACACGCCAGAAGTCGAGGGCGTCGCCTACCCGCAGTTGATCGGGGTCGCGACGTCCCAGCCGCATCCCGACGCCGCCGACGAGGCGATCCATCAACCCGCGAACGCGCCACAGCAGGTTCGCGTAGGGCCAGCCGGCGCTGCCGCCCAGGCGCTCCACCTCGGAGAAGACTTGCTCGGGCGATGCGCCGACGGCTCGCTGCCGGCGCTCGATGATCATCCCCTCGGTCGAGGTCAGCGACGAGCGGCTGGTCTCGTCTGGGGTGACGAGTGCGTCGAACCACGTCGATTCGACGGCGTGCTGCTCGGTGCGGTCGATGGCGCGCCGGAGCGCGTCGGCGTACGGCAGGGGGTGGAGGTCGAAGGCGGCGGCCGGCCCCGGCTCCCGTACGACCACCTTGTTCCGGAGGCCCTCGATAAGCGGCCGAGCGATGCCTGCCGGCACCGGCGAGACGAGGTTCACCCAATACGAGGAGAGGCGCGGCGTGAGTACGGGGACCGGGATCATGAGGCGACGGAGGCCACGCAGGCGGGCGTACGTCCGCATCATGTCGCCGTACGAGAGGATGTCCGCACCGCCAATCTCTACGATCCCGACGACCTCCGGATGATCGAGTGCGCTCGCGAGGTAGTCGAGCACATCTTCGATGCCGATGGGCTGGCAGCGGGTGCCCACCCAGCGAGGCGTGATCATGATCGGCAAACGCTCGGTCAAGTGGCGCAGGATCTCGAACGACGCGCTACCCGAGCCAATGATCACCGCCGCCCGGAACTCGGTGACGGGCACGCCGTGGGCGGCCAGCTCGGCGCCGGTCTCGTGGCGGCTCGCCAGGTGGTGGGACAGTGCGGCCGAGTCGTCGCCGAGGCCGCCGAGGTAGACGATCCGCGACACGCCCGCGCGCTCCGCAGCCTGCGCGAAGTTGCGGGCCGCCTGCCGGTCCCGCTCGGCGAACCCTCGCTCGCCCTCGCCCATTGAATGGGCGAGGTAGTACGCAACCTCGATCCCGTCGAGCGCCGAGGGCAACGTGGACGGGTCGAGGAGGTCCGCCGTCACAACCCTTGCCTCCGGGAACCGAGCCGCCAGGAGCCGGGCATCACGGCTCATGAGGACGAGGTCGTGCCCCCGCGCTTGGAGGATCGGGACGAGGCGCCCGCCGATGTAGCCGCTGGCGCCGACGACGAGGATGTGCATGGCACGAGTGTAGGACGGGAGCGTGCTCAGACCATCCAGGCGAGGCTCCTCACCGCTCCACCCGGGCCGCGTTCGAGTGGCCGGGTGATGTCGCTGGCCCGTCAGCCCGGCGCCAGGGCGGCGGAGATCGAGGCCCATCCTCCCTCCGGCTCGCCGCTCGCGTGGGCGAGGACGGTGCCGTCGGGCCGTACCAAGAGAGCGTGGACATCGTCGCTCCCGGGGATCCCGAGGGCGGTCTGGAAGGTTCGAACGTCCGTATAGACCGTGACAGTCCGGGCGAGGATGTCCGGATCCCCGATCCCGGCCGTCATCCCGCCGTCGATCATCCGTCGGACCGGGCGCCAGAGGGACGAGAGGACGGGCAGCTCCACGACGGCGAGGGGGAGGCGGCCCGGCGCGCCCCTGACGGTCGGGGGAAGACCGGCGCTGACGGCTCGTGCGATCCACCGGTCCACACGGTCCTGCTGCCATCGCTCGAAGGCGACGACGACCAGGGTCCGCTCGCCCGGCAGCTCGCGCGGCAGCGCGAACTCGAAACCGAGCAGGGACCGGCCGCGAACCTCGGGGAAGCGGATCCCGCGCTTCCCGGCCGGGTCCCCAAACGCCCCTTTGGGCGATGCACCGTCTCCGACGCTCACAGGGGATCGTGATGGGTGCAGCTCATGACTCGCTCCACTGTGTAGCCGCGCGGGCGTCGACCGGGTTGGCCGACGTGGGTTGATCTGCCTGAGCACAGCTGCCGGCCACGCCTAGGGGGTCGCTGCCGCTGTCGTGATGGAGATGCCGGCTTTGGTGACAGACACGCTCGCCACCTTCTGGCCGGCGTGGGCTACGGCCGTGTTGATGTTGTCGACGAACCACTTCACCCGGTCCAGCGAACTCGAGACATCGATGTCCAGGAAGTCGGTGACCCTCCTGATCACCTCGTCGTGCGGGAACGTGACGGCCAGCTTGCCGTTGACTGCCGCGACGGGCACGTCTACCAGACTCATGAGCGAGAGCTTGCCATCGGTCATTTTCACCGAGAGCTTCAGGGCGTTGTCCTTCTGCGCCGTCTCCAGGAACTGGTCGACGAGGTCCGAGCCGATCGTGAGGGTCCCGGGTCCGCTCTTGAGGATGGCCTGGGCCTGCGGGAAGAGCGGCTGGACGACCGCCCGCTGGTCCGCAGGCAGGTTGTCCTTCCAATCCTCGATGGCGGCAAGCCCAACCTTGGGCCCGGGCCCGACACCCGCCGCGGCCTTCTTCGCAGCGGCCGCGGCCGCTGCTGCGGCGAGGGCGGCCGATGCGACCGCGGTGTTCGTGCCGGCCGCCACGGACTTCGCGGCAGCAGTCGCCGCGGTCAGATCGGGCGGCTGGGGCGCGACGACGACAGGGGGCGGAGGCGGGGGCGGCGGGGGCGTGCCGGTGGCCGTTCCACCGGACTCCGCCACGGCCTGGAGCTTGCCCGGCATACCGCCGGCGAAGAGGTCACGGAAGTCGATGGCGCCGATCGCGAGACCGAGGATGAGGGCGGCGATCACGTCGGCGAGCGGCGTTGCCTCGTTGAGCGGCAGGATGCTGGTGGCGCCGGAAAGCAAAGCGAGGCCGGCCCCGCCGATAAGCCCTGCGATGGCCCCCTTGACGGGGTGTCGTCCATTCGCGCTGGCAAGGACGTTCGCGGCCCCAATGAGCGTGAGTGCCGCGCCTACGACGAAGCCGGGCGTTGGCACGGGGTCCCCGCGCAGCTTGATCCAGCCGGAGCCCCTGCAGTACGGCCAGCCGTTCACGTCGACCTCACCGGTCACGTAGAAGGTCCCGACCAGGTCGAACGGGAGGAGGTCGGCCACTTTGATGGTGTTCGAAGCCTCCGAGATCGAGGCGTTACCGCTCATCGAGCCCCGGAGCGGCGTCGGGACGCCGAAGATCTCGATGTGGTACGAAGCGTGCGAGATGGGTTTGCCACCCGTTGTCGCGTCCCATTCGATCGTCCCCTTCGGGTCGACCAGCAGGGGTGAGTCGCGTGTGCCGCCGGACACGTTTGATGTGGCGCCGTCGAGATCCTCTCCCGAGGCGGTCTTCGTGTACACGGTGAGCGTGCAGGTCGGCAGCTGGAATCCCGACGGCGGCGGTGACGCGCCCGATGTCGGCGACTTTCCCGGCCCGACGCTCGGCACGGGGCTTCGCTGCGCCGCCGCGCTCGCCGAAGCGCGCAGCGACGCCTCCGCAGGCGTGATGCAGGCGACGAGGTAGTTGGTCTTCGGATCCGAGCCGTATTCGTTTGGGCCGGGAGCGCGAACCGGGATCCAGCCGTCGTCACATATCGCATCACCGACCGAACTGATCTTGGCGTGGGCCGGGAGCTTCGTCTGAACGCAGGGGTTTCCCTGCCATGGTTCATAGGTGTCGCCCGGCGGGCAGGTCGGGTTGGCGGCGGCCGCCTTCTGGCCGACAGCCAGGACGAGCAGCCCAAAGGCAATCAGCGTGGCCGCCAGTAACACGAAAGGAACCAGCGAGAACCTTCGCATTCGGATCCCCCTTTAGACCGCTGCTGAGGCACGACCAATCTACTCCGCGCCCGCGTGGCAAGAAAGACCCTGCCCCCAACCGCGGCCGGCTCGAGCTGCCGCGTCGGGGGCTTCCGATCCCCGGCGCCAGTCGGGCTGGCGCTTGCATTCCAAGCGATAAGATGTGACCATTGTGCGACTGTTATCGCTTGGAAGATGATCGATATGTACGATCTGCACCTGGCCTACCAGGAGACGGCCCACCTGCACGAGCTGCTGGCGGAGTGGGATGCCGGCGTTGTGGCCGAGGGCCCCATCGTCCGGAACCGTTGGGCCGACATCGCGCTGTGGCCGGCAGCTCGCAGCGGAACGATCGCGGGGAGCACAGGGATCGAGGGAAACCCTCTCACCGCGAGCCAGGTTGACGAAGTGCTTGCCGGCGGACCCGTCGCAGCTCGCCCCACTGACGTCCGAGAGGTCTTGAACTACAACGCTGCGCTCGATCTCGCCAACCGCGCGGCCCTGCGCACCGACTTCGAATGGACACAAGAGCTCCTGCGCCGGCTGAATGCCACGGCAATGCAGGGTCTCGAAGACGACGAGCGCGGCGAATACCGGCACCAGGCCGTGAACGTCGGCGGCGTGTTCTCCCCGCCCGACTACAGCAGAGTGCCGAGCTTGATGTCCCGGCTGGTCGAGTGGCTGCGCGGCGAAGACTGCGGGCATCCGATCATCCGAGGTGGTCTGACACACCTCAACGTCGTGTCGATTCATCCGTGGCTCAATGGCAACGGTCGAACGGCCAGGGTGGCCGGTTCGCTGATGCTGATGCGCTGCGGAATAGGGGCGCCCGAGTTGCTCAACGTGGAGTCGGCGATCCGAGCCAGCGCCGAGCGCTACGCGTACGTGCTCCAGGCGACCCACGGCTCCACCTACGACCCCGAGCGGCACTCCGCCACGGAGTGGCTCGAGTACTTCGCCGGGATCTGTGTGTCTCAGCTGGAGGCCCGGAATCGGCTCAACGCGGCCGTGCGCAATGATGTCGGCCTGCTCGCCCAGGAACTGCACGGGGCGCAGATGTCGCCGGATTGGCCGTTCATCCTGCTGGGCGCCAGTCTCGCCCCGGTTCGCACCGCCCGATTGGCTGAGTCTCTCGGCCTGTCTGCCGTTCGAGTGAGGGCGATACTGCAGTCGATGGTCGCGGCCGGTTGGCTCGTGGCCGAGGGAGACAACCGAGCTCGAAGGTACGCGGCCGGCTCTCGCCTCCGCGGCCTCCCCCTGAGAACGCCGGAACTGATGTATCGGCTGCGCAACGAGGCGGCCCCCAGCGTTCAGGCGCCCGGACCCGGAGAGGCCGAGGGCGACAGGCGGCAGTAGACGTGTTGGCCCGCCCATCGCGCCCCGGTGCATTCCTCGGAGGATCGTTTGTCCTGGGGTGTTCGGCCTTCAGGGCCTCGCGACCTTGACCATCGCCGCGGCAAGGGCGACGAAATCGGCCTGGCTCACGCCCTTGCCGTCGATCTCGTAGGCATTGGCGGTGCCCGGGGCGACGTAGATCGCGTAAGCCGGGGTCGAGTCGTACAGGTCGAGCTTGCCGGACAGGCCGCCGAACGAGGCCGTGCCGAGTTCGGAAGCGTGCGGGGAGCAGTCGGCCGGGCTCTTGCTGCAGAAGGCTCCTTCGGCGATCTCGAGCCAGCCGCCCGTGGCGTTCTCGTAGATAGCGTCCAGCAGGTCGGCGTTGTCTTCGTATTGCACCGCCGACAGCGACCACTCGTGCGGCAGCGCGCCACAGTAGACGTCGAAGGGCTCGCGCGCGGCGGCCTGGGCGAAGAAGGCCTGGATCGCTGCACTGCCTGTACAGGCGGTGGCCTGTGGCGGAGCGCCGATGGCGGTCTTGGGCACCTTCACCATCGCCGCCGCGAGGGAGACGAAGTCCGCCTGGCTGATGCCCCGGCCGGCCATCTCGTAGGCGTGAGCCGTACCGGGCGCGACGTAGAGGGCGTAGGTCGGGGTCGAGTTGAACAGGTCGAGCTCGCCGGACAGGCCCCCGAATGAGGCCGTCCCGAGCGTCGACTGGTGTTGGGAGCACTGCGCCGGGCTCCCGACGCAGCCGGGTCCCTCGCCGATGTCGATCCAGCCGCCCGAGTCGTTCACGTACTGGAGGTGGACGCCCATGCCGTCGATGTTGTACGCGGCGATCGACGCCGACCATCCGGATGGAAACGCGCCGCAGTAGAGGTCGAACGGAAGCTGAGCGGCGGCCTGGACGAGGAAGGCCTGGACGGTCTTGCCGCCGGTGCACGTGGAGGCAGGCGGGGCGGGCGTCGGTGTCGGCGGGACCGGAGTCGGCGGGGGCGGAGTGACGGTCACGTAGATGACCCACGGGGTGGGGGAGGGGGTGATCGTCACGTAGATCGGCGTCGGCTGGGCGACCTGGCAGCCGGCCACGCTCAGGCCCGCGGCGATCGCGAGCGCTCCTACGAAACGGCCCGATCCACCAGCCATCTCGACCCTCCTGCCTCTTCCGGCCAGATTCTCCCACCCGGGTCCACCGGCCCGCGCGAGGCCGACGGCTGTCCTTGGCCGGGTCCGCCTGTAGGGTGGTCCCCTGCAGTCCCCGGCGCGTACATAGAGTAAGAGGGAGCAGCACCGGGGAGGGGGCCGAGATGAGTGGAAAGCCGCGGCGATCAGGGTTCGTAGCGGCCGTGGGCTGGCTGGGCGCAGCCATCGTGCTCGCCGCCGCGCTGACCGCGTGCTCCCGCCCGGCCACGGCAAACGGCGACCCGGCGAAGATTCAGCAGCAGGCGCAGGCGGCCCTGGCCCGATGGGACAAGGCGGTCGCGGCGGCCGGAGGCGAGCCGGCCTTCGTCCCGGTCGGCGAGCTGACGCTCATGATCGGCGGCGACTGGGGGCCGGATCAGCAGTTCGGCTACAACGCCAAGGTCGCGCTCATGTCCGGCGACTTCGAAGCGGCGGTCAGCCTGCCGGCAGACACGCCGCCGGACGGCCAGGCCAAATGGCAGGATGGGAGCACTCGGACGGTCGGCCTGATCTCGTCGCAGCAGGCCCTGGCGGACATGAAGGCCGATGGCGCCGCCGCCGGGCCGTGCAAGGACTGCGTGCCGCTGGAGATCACCGGGGCGCAGCTGACGACAGGGACCTTCCAGACCGCCCGCGGCCCTGTGGATGCGCCCGCCTGGGAGTTCACGCTGCAGGGCACGCCCGTGAAGATCCAGCGCCTCGCCGTCTCGCACCTGGTCAAGGTTGTGCCGCCGGCTTTCGACGAGAACAACCCGGCCCAGGGAATCCGCATTGACTCGGCGACGACCAGGGCCGGCGGGCTCGTGCTGACGGTCACCTTCGAGGGTGCGCCTGCAGACGCCGGCGGGGCATGCGGATCCGACTACACGGCCGAGGCGGTCGAGTCCGCCTCGGCAGTCGTCGTGATCGTGACCGAGCATCCCCACTTCGGGCTGTCCTGGGCGTGCACTGCCGTCGGCGCCTTCCGGACTGCCGACGCGACACTATCCGCGCCCCTGGGCAACCGCGCCGTGCTCGAGGTTACGCAGGGTATGCCGGTGTCGGTGACGCTGACGCCGTAGCGGCTACGGCTCCCGTGGCTACGGGTTCCGAAAGATCGCGTGGCCGCCGATGCGACGCCATCGGAGCGCCAGCTTGCCTTCGAGTTGGATCCATTCGAAGGTAGCGCGACCGTCGGGGCCGCTGAAGCTCCAGGTCATCTCCATGATCCCGGGGGCGTTCTCGACGTCCTTGACGCGAAGCGAAGCCGGCCATGCGGTCGAGGGGTCGGCGGCATACCGGTCGCAGGCCGGGACGAACACCTTCAAGGCAGTCTGGAACATTCCCTGTTCGTCGCGGGAAAGCCGCCTGTAATCGGCCTTGAACGAGTCGACGACGACGTATTTCAACCTACGAGTCGAGGTGCGCGATCAGCTCGTCGGCGCCATCGACGACAGTGAGGCGACCGGCGGCGATGTCCGCGTCGGCTTCCCGCTCCATCTGCTGCCAGCGTTCGGCCCAGAACCATGCCTGATCCGCCGGCACCGTCACCACCGGGACCAGTTCGACCCGCCCGTCGTCGTGCTCGATCAGCTTGATCTGCGAGTCCTGCTGGTCGAGGTGAAGGCGGCGGCGAAGATCCACGGGCAGCGCCACGGTGCCTCGAGGGTGGACGTTGATGAGGTGCGTCTTCATGCATTGCAGAATAGTGGTAATCATGTAAGTGTCAATCGGGGCCGGACGTTCGAAGTCGCGGCAACGCCATCAACGCCGAGGCTAGCTGCCGCCTCTTGACTGCCACTTACGCGGCCGGCTGCGTGGCTTGGATCGGGTAGGCACGGTTGAGCGCCCCACGACACGCCTGACTATCGATCAGCCCCAGAACTCGGGGAGGCGGCCGCGGCTAGCGCTCTGACCGATCGGGCGGCCATGTCCCCATGACCTGCCGAAGGATCGCAAACTCGCCGACGTGGTAGGCGTTGTGGTCGGCGACCACGCGCACCTCGCGGAGGATGGTGTGCCCGGGGGTGTTCGGGATCGCGGCCATCAGGTCCGTGGCAGGATCGGCCGCCAGAGCGTGGAGGGCCCGACGGTCGGCCTCGAAACCCTCAATGGTCTGCCTGAACTGCTCCGGCGTCGCGATCGCGTCGCGGTCCGGCCAGTACTCCTCGGGCCAGGACGGCGCGAGGTAGGTGCGGTTCACGATGTAGTCGAGGATGTCCGCCTGGGCGATGCGGATGTGTTCGAGCAGGTGCCAGGGCGTGTACGGGACGTTCGGGGGCCGCCGGTTGATTGCGTCGTCGGGGAAGTCCGCCACGGCAGCGTCGAACGGCATGTGGGCGCCGTGCCCATCGAGGAGCGCGAGAAGCTGCTCGCGCAGGATGTCGCTATCGGCCATTTCGTGCCTCGATCTCGTGGACTTGCCAGCTGTGGGGGGGGCGGCCGAGCGCTTCGGGCGTCCGCTCCTCGACCGCCTGGTCGCCGACAATACTGCCCCATCGGCAGCCGTTGGAGTCTGTCTCAGGTCTTCGGGACCTTTCGCATCGCGGCGGCGAACGAGATGAAGGCGGTCTGGGTCATGCCCGTGCCGAGCATCGTGTAGCCGTGCGTCGTTCCGGGGTTGACGTAGACCACGTAGCTCGGGGTGGCGTTGGCCAGATCGAGTTCGCCCGTGAGCGCGCCGAACGGGATCGGGCCCAGGATCGCCACGTGGGGCGACTCACCAGGCGGGCGCCCGCCGCCTCGCCGGCTCCGGCCGGGCCGCTCCGATCTAGCTTTCGTCCCGAAGGGATGTGGCCATGATTGAAAGCAACGTCGATCCATTCCCGGCAGCGGATCTGGAGACCAACAGGAGCGGCCGCCTGACCGACGCCCAGCGCAAGAGGCTGCGCGGCCTGGCGCGGGCCGGTCGCAAGGACGAGTTCATAGGGGCCATGTTCTGCGGCGGCGTGGCGGTGGTTCTTCTTGCCGGCGTGGGACCATCGCTCGCCGGTCTGGCCCGGCCACTTCTGGGCGCGGCCTTTGTGGCCGTGGCGCTCCTGCTGCTCCGGACGGCCGTCTCGGGTGACTCCATGACAAGGGACCTGCGCAGCGGCCGCGTCGCCCGGGTCGAGGGAGCGATCGGCAAGCACTCGTACGACGTCGAAGGCAGCCACAGGCGAACAACCGAGTACTTCATCGACCTTGCTGGCAAGAGCTACTCGGTGGATGGCACGGCCTACCGCGCCGCGCCCGACGTTGGGATCGTGGCGCTGTACGTGCTGCCGAAGAGCGGGGTCGTCCTGAACCTGGAGCGTCTGGCGGATCGGCCGCTTCCGGCCGGCGCCACTGCGGACCGCGCGGCCGTGATCGGCGCCGCGGTCGCCTCCGTCCGGTCGCATGATCCGGTCCAGGCCGCCGAAGCGCGCGCGGAGCTGGAGTCGATCAAGAACGCCATGCAGGCCGAGCGTTCCGGCCTCGCCACGGCGCCTCCGGCAGGCGAGCGCGATCCAAGGCCGCTCGCCGAGTCAATTCTGGGGACCTGGCAGACCGGCCCGATATCGATGACGTTTCTCCCGGATGGGACCACTGTCGCGACCGTGCCGGGCGGGCGCCAGAGGAGCGGCCGCTGGTCGATCGGACCAGATGGACGGCTCCACACCAACGCCTCCGGTCGGGACCAGATCACAGACGCATGGGTGGCCGGAGGCATGCTCACGATCTCGCAGGACGGCCAGGGGATGGCCTACCGGCGCACCCCCGGCGGGTAGACTCTCGCCCCCAGGAATGCCATCCCTCCAGGCGCCTCACGCGTCGCCGGCCGGCCCGAGGAGCTCGGGGGGCGCGGTAGTGGTCGGCGGTGCCAGCTCGAGCTGGAACCACGCGACGTCGTGCCAGGCGCCGGCCTTCCATCCGATCCGCCGGTACACGCCGACCGGCTCGAAGCCCACGGCTCGATGCAGTCCAACGCTCGATTCGTTCGGAAGGGTGACGCCCGCGCACAGGACCTGGAAGCCCTGGCGGCGCAGGCGCTCGATGAGCCGCTCGTAGAGGAGGCGGCCGCCGCCGAGGCCGCGCTGCTCGGGACCGAGGTAAACCGTCACGTCCGCCGCCCAGCGGTAGGCCGCCCGCGACCGGTGCTGCGACGCATAGGCGTAGCCCACGACCCGGCCGGCCACTTCGAGCACGAGCCACGGGTGCGTCGCGATCGTGGCGCGCATGCGGTCCCGAAACTCATCTACAGTCGGCACGACCTCCTCGAACGAGACGGGCGTGTCAAGGACGAAGGGCGCGTAGACCGCGAGGCACGCCTCGGCGTCGGTCTCCGGGATCGCGTCCCTGACCACCCAGCCGCCGGCCGCAGATCGGTTCGACGGGTCGCTTCCCGGGCGCATCGTGGCTCCTTCTGTGGCAGTCGCTAGACGAAGTCGCCTAGATAGCAAACCCGAACGCGCGCCGAAAGGGGGACAGGCGCTTGCGCCATCGTTCGTCACCGGTAACCAGCCAGGAGACGCCGCCTACGATACCGGTTCCGATCACCAGGGCATCGGGTGTCGGGAACCCGTGCTGCGCCCTGATGGAGGCGCCCTCTTGCGCGATCGCAAGGTCGATCGGCAGAACCGAGAGGTTGGGCCAGTTGGCGTAGAAATCGAGCGCGGTGAGATGGCCCGGTGGAACCCGGCGCATCGGCCCGACGAGAGACTCCATGACCGTGAGCGCCGACACGACCGCCGGATTCCGCCCCGCCGGCCGGACCTTCACATCGGCTCCCGTCGGTGCGATGCTTGTCCCACGAACGGGACCGGGCGGGCGGCGCCTGGCCGTCGGCCCGTCCAGGGGGAGGGCGATGAAGACTACTCGTCGAGCGGCCGCGATCCTGGCCGCACTCTCCTTACTTGTGGCGGCCTGCAGCGGCTCGGCCGCGACAGGCTCTCAGTCGTCAACTCTCGGTCCCTCTTCCGGCGCGACCGCTTCGGCCGCGGCTTCCGAGGCGATCCGGGCGACGGACACCCCGGCCCCGACGGACACTCCCGCGCCGACGGACACGCCGACGCCGGCTCCTACTCCGACGCCAACCAAGATAACGCCGCCGCCCGCCCCCACGCCGGCGCCCACGCCGCCACCGGCTGTCGTCCACGGCCAGTACCTGCTCTACCTGACATCGATCGTGGTCACCACCGACGTTACCCAGCCGCAGGCCTGGCTCGTCAAGCCGGATGGAACGGGCGCACGCAAGATCGCCGATGGAGCCGCTACGGGTCCATATAGTCCGCCGCCGGTGAACCTCGACGCGATCTGGTCCCACGACGGCTCGATGATCCACATCACCAGGTGGCCGAGCTGCGTCGCCCACATCTCGAACCTGCCGGTCTCCTCCAGCACGGAGAACGCGGTGGTCACGATGACGAACAAGGACTGGCTCTTCCGCTGGTCGCCCACCGACGGCAAGATCGCCTACTGGCACTACTCGGGTGCGGACCAGGTCTGCGAGCAGAACAGCATCGACAACCTCCACGACCTGGCGTGGATGAACTCCGCGGGTGGCTCGCAGACGATCGTCAAGGCCCACGTGACCTACCGGCTGAGCGCCTGGCTGCCGGATGGCTCGGGCCTGGTCGCGAGCAATGACTACAACGCCTGGTACCGGGTCAATCTATTCGACGGCTCGGCTGTCTCACTCATCATCACCGCGACCAAGCTCGAAGTCTCCCCGAACGGTTTGAAGGTCGCCTTCCTGAACGGCGGCTACCTCTACGTCCGGAATCTGGCCGGCGGAGCCTCGAAGAACCTGGGGACGGCGACGGACTTCGCCTGGCGCCCGAGCGGCGATGCGCTGGCGGTGTCGAGCGGGACGCTCAAGGTGGTAAACGCGACGACCGGCGCGGCTACGACGATCTTCGCGTTCGCGACCAAGAGCCCTACCTGGTCGCCCAACGGCTTGAAGGTGGCCTTCATCAAGTCGTCCGGCGGCGGCGTGTACGTCATCCCGGCGTCCGGGGGAGCGGTCACGCCGATCCCCGCAACGAGCAGGGCAACGCACGTCTACTGGCAGCCGTAGACCCGGCGCTCCGCGCGATCACCTGGTGCGTCCCGGCTCAGTAGTTCTTGGGTAGGTACGACTCCGCCCCCGAGATCGGGCCCAGTGGAGCGAGCCCCCCGGCGAGGAGGACCCGCCCATCGGCGAGCAGGGTGGCGGTGTGGAAGCTCCTCTCGGTGTCCATCAGGGATGCGAGCGCGGACCTGCCGGTCTTCGGGTCGTACAGTTCACGGTCGCTGCTCGGCCGGTCACCGTCCAGGCCGCCCACGATCAGCACACGGCCGTCCGTCAGCAGGGTCGCCGTCTGGCAACGGTTCCCGCTGATCGTGGAGCCGTTCGGGATGAACTTGCCGGTCGGGGGATCGAAGGTCTCGGCGGACGTTTCGCCCCCGGCGACCATCAGGACTCGGCCGTCTTCGAGCCGAACTGCCGAATGACATTCCCTCGCCTCCGCCATCAAGCCCGTGGCCTTGAACGTGCCGGAGGCGGGGTCGTAGATCTCGGCAGATGCCAGTCGCGCCGGTCCGTCCGAACCTCCGGCGACGAGGACGCGGCCGTCGCCCAGCAGCGTGGCCGTGTGCGACTGCCGCGCCGCGGTCATCGGGCCGGTGGGTGAGAAGGTACCGGTGGCGGGGTCGTAGAGCTCGGCCGTGGCCAGGGTCCGGATCCCGTCCGTGCCCCCGGCGACCAGGACGCGGCCGTCCGGCAGGAGGGTGGCGGTGTGATAGACCCGCGCCGCGGCCATCTCGCCGGTGGCGGCGAACGTGCCGGTGGCTTCGTCGTAGACCTCGGCCGAGGCCAGGTTGGTCGTGCCGGAGTGACCGCCGGCCACCAGGACGCGGCCGTGCGCCAGCAGGGTGGCAGTGTGCGACCGCCGGGCGTGCGTCATCGATCCGGTGGCTTCGAAGTAGCCCTTCGCGGCGTCGTAGATCTCCGCCGAAGCGAGGTCGGCGTCGTAGCCCTGGCCGCCGGCGACGAGGACGCGGCCGTCGCTCAGCAGCGTGGCGGTGTGATACGCCCGCGCCGTTGTCATCGATAAGCCGGATTCGAGGAAACAACCGGCGACGAGGAAGGGGAGAAGGGCCAGGGCGACCGCGATCCTGCGCATCCGGAGCTCCTTTCGAACTGCCGGGACGCAGCGTCAATCTACTCCGGGGCGGCTCTGCGTGGTAGACCCGGTCTGCACGTGTCGGCGCGAACGGGGAGATGCCCCGGGGTTCCGGTGTTCCGGGGTTCCGGGGTTCCGGGGTTCGTGACCGAAGCCTCTGTCGCTCGTCCCAGCCGGCATTCATCGTCTGCCCGGGCGGATATGCGCGGCCCCCCGGCCGCGAGCGGACCCCGGCCCAGAGCCGATCGGTCCGACACCTTGGTCCGCATCGTTTGGAGGAGGACGATGCGTTATCGAGTCGAGGTTCAGGAGGCCGCGGCGTTGATCGAGGGCAGCGGCTGGGGCCGGCCGACCGTCGATGCATCGCGCCCGGCCGAGGTCATCGGCGCCTGGATGCACGAGCTCCGGCCGGGAGACATCGAGTCGGGTCTTGCCGGCCTGGGAGCGGACTGCCTCTTATACGTCGTGTTGGGGCTGGCCCACGTCGTCATCGAGGGCCGGGGGTGCGACGCCGCCGCCGGAGAGAGCTTCGTCGTGCTGCCGAACCAGGCGTACATCGTTTCGAACCCGGGCAACTCGGAGCTGCGCGTGCTCGAGATGCAGCTGCCCCGCCGGCCGGATCGACCCGAGGGCTACGCCGACACTTGCCGCGAGGATGGGCCGGCCCGGCGCAGCGAGGAGTAACGACCGGCCTCGCCCCCGCTCCTATTCGAGCACGAAGATGTTCTTCTTCGCGCAGATCTCCTTGAGGATCTTCGGCCAGACCGTGACCGTGACTTCGCCGAGATGCGCCTTGTGGAGCAGGAGCATCTGGGTCCGGCCCTGCCCGATCCCGCCGCCGATGCTGAGCGGCGTCTCGCCGCTGACGATGCCCTTGTGGTAGGGGAGGTTGAGCCAGTCGAGCTGGCCGGTTATCTCGAGCTGCTGGCGCAGAGTCTCGGCGTTGACCCGGATGCCCATCGAGGTGAGCTCGTGGCGGCGCTTCGTCACGTGGTTCCAGACGAGGATGTCGCCGTTGAGCCCGTGCATCGGCCGGCCGGCCTCCGAGACAGTGGGGGTGACCCAGTCGTCGTAGTCGGCGGCCCGCATCTCGTGCGGGTAGCCGTCGGCGAGGGTCCAGCCGATCCCGATGATGAAGATGGCCGGGATCTCCTGGAGGATGGCCGTCTCGCGCTGCTTGCGCGGCAGGTCCGGATAGCGGTCGAGCAGGTCCTCCGCGTGCATGAAGGTGATCTCTTCCGGCAGCTCCGGGTACTTGTCGGCGCGGAGCTTGGGGAACCGATCGAGCGCTTCCTGCTCGGCGCCCTTGAGCACCTTCCAGATACTGCGGACGATCATCTTGAGGAAGTCGAGGTTGCGGTCATCGGCCGTGATGACCCGCTCCCAGTCCCACTGGTCCACGTAGCAGCTGTGGTCGTGATCCAGGAAGTAGTCCTTGCGGACGGCCCGCATGTCCGTCAGGAGACCCTCGCCGACCCCGTAGCCGATCTCCCTCAGCGCGGGACGCTTCCACTTCGTGGCGGCCTGGACGACCTGGGCATCGATCGGGTGCTGGTCGTAGTCGTTGGAGATGTGGAACTGGACCGGCCCGCGCTTGCCGTCGCGGTCGAGCATGTCGTTGATGCCCGACTCGACATCGACAATTAGCGGCACCTGCACCATGTGCAGGTTGAGTTCCCGGCAGAGACCCTTCTCGATGTAGTCCTTGACCACGTAGATGGCTTCCTGGGTCTCCCTGCGGCTGAGCGCCGATTGGTAGTCGTTCGGCAGGACTCTCTCGAGTTCCTCGTAGTTGCCGATGCCCGGGCCGGCGAGGTCGGCCTTCTTGTCGCCCGTCGTGAACGTCATGGGTCCGTTCCTCTTCTGTGCGGGGACGCCAATCGAGCGATGAGGAAATCCTTCGGCACGGGTTGCCGGCCCGTCGCAGGCCTCGCCTGACTCCTCGTGTGTGCTGGCGGGAGTGGCTACAGGGGGCGCTCGCGGCTCGACTCGATCAGGTCACGAGAAGCGCTCCGCGGGAGCCGGGCCACTCGGTCCGACCTTCGTCTGTCCAGATGATACGCGCCCCCAGATCGCCTATCTTGAGGACGCTATGACCGACCAGAGCCTCCGGCCGCCTGCCTCGCCCGCGCCACTGGACCTCGATGAACGCCTGACCATGTCCGCGGCCGCGATCGCCACAGCCGTGAACAGGGGCGAGATTTCCGCCGTCGATATCGTCGAGGCGACTCTGGCCCGCATCGAGGCGCGCCGGGAGGGCCATGCCTATATCACCGTCTGCCGCGAGGCGGCCCTCGAGCGCGCCCGCGAAGGCCCAACCGGGCCGCTGGCCGGAGTGCCGCTTGCCGTCAAGGACATCTTCGACACGGCAGGTATACGGACCACCTACGGCTCGTCGATCTTTGCCGGCCATGTCCCGAGGCGGACGGCGACGGCGGTAGCCAGGCTGGAGGCCTCGGGTGCGATCGTGGTGGGCAAGACGAACCTGCACGAGTTCGCGTGGGGCGTCACGAGCCAGAACCCGCACTGGGGCACCGTCGCGAACCCGGCCAGACCCGGGCGCGTCGCCGGCGGCTCGAGCGGCGGGACCGCGGCGGCCCTGGCCGACTACCAGGCAACGATCGGCCTCGGCACCGATACGGGCGGATCGATCCGGATCCCGGCGGCCTGCTGCGACGTCGTCGGGTTCAAGCCGGCACTCCGCGCCGCCTCCACGCTCGGTGTCTTCCCGCTTTCGCCGTCGTTCGATACGGTCGGGGGCATGGCCCGAAGCGTGGCCGATGCGGCGCTCGTTGACGCAGTCCTTACCGGCCGGCCCGTGCCCGTGCCCCGGCTGGCAGGCGTGCGTGTCGGCGTGCTGGCTGCCACCGGCATGGAAGATGACCTGGTCAGGCTGGGCGCCGTCCTCGAGGATGCCGAGCTGCCCGAGCTGGACCCGGATCTAATGGCCGCCTTCTCCGCCGAGTGCGCCATGACCCACGTGGCCTGGTTTCCGAGCCAGCGCGAACGCTACGGGCGGGATCTTCAGGTCAAGCTGGAGGACGCCCAGCAGATCGGCGCGGTGAGATGGCAGCGCGGCCTGGCCGCGGCCCGGGAGCTGCGCCGGCGAGCCCGCTCGCGGCCCGGCCCGGACCTCCTGGTCGGCCCCGTGATGGCTATCGACCCGCCCCCGGACGATAGCTGGGAACTCGACGTTCGGGCGGGCATGACCCGCTGGACGCGCCCGTTCAACTTCTTGGGCTGGCCGGCCATCGCCATCGGCGGTCTGCAGATCGCCGGCCGCGACCGCGACGTCGTCCTGGGCGCGGCGCTGGAGCTCGAGGCGAGCGGCCTGCGGCCCGTCCCCGCCTGAGAGCGGTGCGGCGGCGCAACGACCGCGTACCCCACCGGATACGAATGTAGTACCAGCGGGCTCGGAACCAAATTCCCATCCCGCGTCCATGACCGGGCTCCTAGGCTGTTTCACGTACCGTCAGGTACGCAGCTCAGGAAGCACGCCGATCAAACCGCCGTCCGATCACCGGCCTCCCGTGAGGCCGGTACTTCTCATCCTGGTACTTGCGGCCTTTCTCCTGATCGTGGGAGCGACCGCGAGCGGTCAGGCTGCGCTCGTCACCGCCGATTCGTCCACGACGATTCTGAACGCGACCGTCAGCGCGGATGCGGCCGCGGTCCGCAGCTTCGTCGGCCTGAACCTGAGCCAGGCCGATCTTGGGCCGGGCGGCCTGAGTGCCGAGCGCGAGGCTTCTCTCCAGCACGGCCTGCACCTCCTGACAGACCGCGGCGGTATCCTGCGCGCCGCTCTCCTTGCGCCCGACGGTACGGTGCTGGCCAGCGACGACGGTGCCAGCGTCGGCCGGAAGGCTCCCCTGACGCCAGGACTCGCGGACGCGGTCCAGAACGAGCACGCGGACGCGGCCATCGTCCAGGCCGTGGACGCGGGCGCCCTGGCGCCCCTCTCCACCGACTCGGTCTTGCGCGAGTACCTGCCGGTCGTCGACGGGGGCCGCGTGTACGCCACCGTGGCCGTGTGGCGCGATGCTGCACCGATCCTCTCTCAGCTCGCCGAAAGCCGCATTCGAATAGTGGCAGTCACGCTCACTGCGGCGCTCATCAGCGCCTTGCTCCTCTTCTTCATCTTCCGAGGGGCCCAACGGCGCCTCACCCGCCAGACTCTCGAGCTACTCGATGCCGCCCGCTGTGATCCGCTCACCGGCGCCCTCAACCACGGCTCGCTGGTCGAGACGCTCGCGACCCAGATCGAGGCGGCCCGGGCCAGCGGTGGGGGGATCGGCGTGGCGCTTCTCGATCTCGACAGCTTCGGCCTGCTCGACAGCACCTACGGCCACCAGGCCGGGGACCACGTGATCGTCGAGGTCGTCCGCCTGCTCGCCGAGTGGATGCCGGCCGGCGCGACCTGGGGCCGCTACGGACCCGACGAATTCCTGGTCATCACGGCGAACGGGAGCCAGGCGGAGCTGGAGCCAGCCATCGAGGTTCTGCGGGCCACCCTGGACGATGCGGTGCTCCAGTTCGAAGCATCCGAGCGGTTGCCGGTTACCTTCAGCGCCGGCATCTGCTATTACCCGACTAACGGCGAGTCCGTCACGACGCTCCTCTCGATGACGGCGATGACGCTCGAGGAAGCCAAGGCGAGCGGCGGCAATGCCATCCGCGTTGCCGAGGCGCGCCACCCGGAGCCGGCCTACGTCAAGACCTTCAACATCCTCGAGGGTCTCGTCAACGCCGTCGACACCAAGGATCGATACACCCGCCAGCACTCCGAGGACGTCGCCCGCTACGCCGACTTCCTCGCCCGCCGGGTCGGGCTCGACGCGGTCACCCGGCGAGCGATCAAGAACGCCGGCAAGCTCCACGACATCGGCAAGATCGGCATCCCCGACGCGATCCTGCGCAAGCCGGGCCGTCTCACCGCCGACGAGTTCGCGATCCTGCAGCAGCACGTGGCCCTCGGCGACGCGATCGTGCGTGACCTGCCGGATCTGCCCGACCTGGACCTCATAAGGTCGGGCATCCGGTACCACCACGAGCGGTGGGACGGGCGCGGCTACCTCGCCGGTATGGCCGCCGAGGAAATCCCGCTGGTGGGCCGGATCCTTGCCGTCGGCGATTCCTTCTCGGCCATCACGACCACGCGTCCATATCGCAAGTCCGTCCCGACGGAGGACGCGCTCAAGCGCCTCGAGGATGCCGCCGGCACCCAGCTCGACCCCACCCTGGTCGAAGCGTTCGTCCAGGGGCTGCGCAACGATGCCGCCGCCCCGCTGCCGATGAAGCCCTCACGCGTTCGGCCCGGCCCGCAGCTGACCATTCCCGGGCGCCAGGTGGCGTGATGGCCGCGCGGCGGAGCCTGCTTGCGGCGGCCCTGGCGCTGCTCTGGCTCGGTGCGGCCGCGACACCCGGGCAGCCGGGGGCCGTCAGGGCGGCGAACCCCTGGACACTCAGCCTCTCGCCGTCGACCTTGACCCAGGGCGTCGCCACGAACGTGACGGCCACGGTGACCGACGGCAGCGAGATGATCGGCTGTGTCGTAATCGACGTGCCGGCCGGTTTCACGGTAGTGAGCGCCAGCGTTTCGAGAGTGCCCGCCGGCTACGTCTGGAGTGCGAGGGTCGCCGGCTCCGGCCCAACTCGCGTCACGTTCAGCACCACGAGGGACTGGTGGCGGCTGAACGGGGGTGCGCAGGGCGTTTTCGTCATACGGGTCATCGCGACGACCAGCCCGCTCCCGGCTTGGTCCGGTCGCGCCTACAAGCGGTTCACGGTGGATTCCGCTCAGCTCGACAGCGGGCCGCTCCCGGCTCCCGGTCCGTTTACGATCGCGCCCGCGGCAACCCCAACACCAACGCCTACAGTGGTACCGACTCCCACGGCGACACCGACCCCAACGGTGGCACCGACCCCAACGGTGGCACCGACCCCAACGGTGGCACCGACCGCCACGCCCGCTCCGGCTGCCACACCCACGCCGACACCTGGGGGCATCCCCACGCCGGCTCCGACTCCAACAGCGCAGCCGGCCGGCGGCTCTCCCGGCCCGACCGACGGCGCGCCCTCCAGCTTCGCGCCGAACGCCTCGCCCGCAGACTCAACCGCACCGTGGTTGGCGCCCGTCGCCTCCGCTTCGCCCGGTCCCGATCCGAGCGCGGCCGCCGAGACGACCGCCGCCGGCTCGGCCGGCGTGGCGACCGGAGGCGGCCCAACGACCGGAGGCGGCGACGCGATTCCACTCGACGTTCGGGCGTTGCCCGCGGGTGGGACGGTCCAGCTCGACAGCCAGGCGGTCGGCGGGATCGGTATGTTCGCGTGGCTCGTGCCGGGTCTCTTCCTGAGTCTGCCGGGCCTGCTGCTGCTTCTCATCCTGGCAGCCCAGGGCGGCTTCGCCTCAGTCTTCGTCCCGGTGACGCGGCGCGTCCTTGGCGCGGGCCACCGCCGCCACCCGGGCGGACGTCCGCTTTCGCCCAGTTGAGGCCGGACGACGCCCCGGCCGAACCTTCGTCTGTACACCCGAAGTACCTTCGTCCGGCTCGCTCATCACTCATTCGGTCGTATGGTCGCACCATGTTCCGATGGGGGTCTCCTGTTGTGGCCCTGGCGGTCTTGCTGGCGGCAACGACCATGGCTGCGGCGTTGCTCGGGTGGACACCCGTCACCTACGGCCTCGTGGGCGCCTCGATCGCGGCCGCAATCTGGGTAGCCGGCACTGCGATCGTCCTGCGGCGGGCCGTCAACGCCCTTGCGGACGCCACCGCAGGGATCGCCGACGGGCTCGCCTCACCGGACGTCGACCCTGAACGGTTCGGCCCGCTGGCCCCGATCGCCCGGCGCCTCGAGGACGTGAAGGTGGCGCTCGGCGCAGCAACCGAGGCTGCGTCCACCGACCGCCTCACGCACGTTGCCAACCGCCCAACCCTGCTGGCCTTCCTGTTCGGCGAGGTCGAGCGCGTGGCCCGGTACAACCGGCGGCTCGCGGTCGCGTTCATAGACATAGACCACTTCAAGGCTGTGAACGACGCCTTCGGCCACGAGATAGGCGACGTGGTTCTGCGGGGCGTGGCCGACATCCTGCGCGCGAACACCCGTCAGACCGATCTCGTCGGTCGTTACGGAGGCGAGGAGTTCGTGATCGTCCTGCCCGAGACGTCGGTCGACGAGGCGGCAGCCATGGCCGAGAAGCTCCGGCGCCTCATCGTCAAGCAGCGGTTCTCGTCCGGCGCGGGCGCGGAAGTCGCCGTCTCGGTCTCCATCGGGATCGCCGGCGGGCAGGCCCAGCAGATCCGCGTCGACCAGCTCATCCGCGACGCCGACGCGGCCATGTACTCGGCCAAGTCACTCGGCCGGAACCAGACATATGTCTTCGCCGAGATCGACGATGACAGCGCCCGGATCCCGCGCGCCGCCATCTCGACGGAGGGACGCGCACGCGCGGCAGTGGTCGGGGATCTTGCCCGGCAGGCCGCCCACGCGGCTCTGGCCGCCGTCGTGAATCCTCTCCCGCACTATCGCGGCAGACCTTCACCACTAATCGCGGAGATCGCAGTCAGCCTCGCGCGCGAGTTGCAACTCCCGGATGCCGAGGTCGATCGGATCCGGGTCGCGTCCCTGCTTCACGACATCGGCAAGGTGGGCGTGCCGGAGCAGATCCTCGAGAAGCCCGGACCCCTGAACGTCGACGAGTGGCAATCGGTCGTCCAGCACTCGCGCATCGGCCAGCTGATCATCGAACAGGTCGCCTCCGTCCAGGAGGCCGGCGCGATCATCCTTCACCATCACGAGCGCTACTCGGGCCGCGGCTATCCCTACGGGCTGCGGGGCACGGAGATCCCGCTCGGGGCCCGGATCGTGGCCATCGCCGACGCCTACGACGCGATGGTTCACGATCGGCCTTACAGCCGGGCCATCGGGCATGAGGCCGCCGTCGAGGAGCTCCGCCGTTGCGCGGATCTGCAGTTCGATCCGGAGCTGGTGGAGCTGTTCTGCAAGCTATACGCCTCCCACCCGCCGCAGGCCGACATGTCGCTTCTGCTCGTCCCGCCCAACATCAACTCGGCGCGTCCGGCCCGGAGGTCGCGCAGGGCGGCTTCGGCATGACGATGCCCGCCACGTCGATGGGTCTTCGAAGGTGATCGGCGACATCCGCCGCCGGTTCGGACGCCCGCTTCGCGCGGACGCGGCTAGCCCTGCTCCGACGCCGGCGATCGAACCGGGCCGCGAGCCGATCGAGATCGAGCTGGCTGCCTACGCCGAGGATTGCCTGGTCTTCGGGTTCGTGCTCGTCGCGGCAGACCGCCTGAGCGACTACCTGAACGAACAGGAGAGTTACGAGCTGCGCGACGTCCTCGTGGTGTCCCTCGCCGACGGATGCGCCAGCGAGGCGAAGGCGCTGACCGTCGAGCGCGGCGAACTGCTCGCCGTTCGGGCCGCCGGGCCGCGCGGCAACGCGAACCGGAGGGGCCGGACGCGCCCTTACCCCGTCACGCTTCAGACGGGGCCTTACACGATCCGCGGGCATCTCCACGGATTGCCGGGCAGCGACCCGATCAAGCAACTCCGATTGCGCCGACCAATGGTTGCGCTGACGGAATCCTGGATCGAGTATCCATGCGAGGGCGAGGTCCACCGTGGGCGCGCCGGGACCATCATCGTCAATCGCGAGGTGATCGACTGGATCCATCACTCCGCGGACGACGAGGTCCGGCTGCCGGATCTGCCGGCCGAAACCAGGCCGGACCCGCGTGCCAAGGACCTGACCGGGCACATCTGGACGGCGGCCCGCTGGACTCGCACCGGATAGCCGTCGACGATCGGAGACCGCGGGTGGCGAGATCGGCCGGCCGGTCCCTGAGCTTCATGGCCACGATGGATATGACCCAGGGGGACGCGCTTGCCCGACCCTACACCGGACAGGCGGGCTTTGGCCGCGAGAATCGCCGGCTTGTCAGGGCGCGTCTAGCCGGCGCGGGCGGTGGCCAGACGAGAGGCCTCGAGAGTGACGTGATGCGTTCGCAGCGCGTCGTCGTAGGGTGAGCGGATCCTGCTCGGCTTCCCCTGGACCGCGTCGATGAAGGCCCGGTTCTGCAGCTCATACGGCTTCTCGAACGAAGAGGCCGGCGCGAGCGTCGTCATCTCCGTGCCGAGCCGGACAACCAGCCGGTGGTCGAGGACCTCAAGCGTCAGGGCCAGGCCGTCCGAGACGACGTCGAGTCCGACCCTGTGCGGGCCGGCGAGCAGTGAGGTCGTCGAGAACGACCCGATCGCACCCGATTCGAACCGAACCGAGGTCTCGGTGACGTCCAAGATGTCGCTCTCCGGGTAAGCCGGCCGCGGGATCCGACGGCCCGTCGCGGCCGTTGGCTCCATCTCGCCCGCCAGGTATCGCGCCAGATCGAAGATATGCGTCGCCTGCTCGAGGATCTGGCCGCCGGACTGATCCATTCGAACCCACCATTTCGCGCCGGGCGTCTCGCCCAGCCACGAGCCGACGACCAGACGGGGCGGGCGGCCCTCGATCAGCTCGCGGGCGCGATCAACGACCTCCAGGTAGCGCCACTGGTAGCCCACGCACGAAACGAGGCCGCGGTCGCGGATCGCCCCCGCGACTCGCGCGGGTCCCTCTTCGTCCAGCCCGAGCGGCTTCTCGGCGAAGAGGGCGATGCCGCGCTCCGCGACGGCGAGGACCGGCTCGACGGCGGCGTACGGAGGCAGGCAGACGAAGACGGCGTCGAGTCCGGCCCCGTCGAGCATGGACCGGTAGTCCGGGTAGAGGCGCGCGCCCGCCGCCTCGGCCAGCCGTCCGCCCGACTCCGGATTGCGCGAGGCTATGCCGGCGACGCGAACGTCGTCGAAGCCCGACAGCACCCGCAGATGAACGCCGGCAACCCAGCCTGCCCCGATAATTCCAACCCGTGTCTCGGCCAATCCACACCTCCGGCGAGAAGTATCGTCGCCGGCCGCGGTCTTGGCATCTATGGGCGTTGTGACACGCAAGGTGGCACCGGCGACGTGCGACACTCCCCCTGCGATGTGACCGAAAGGCGCGCCACTTGCGGGCGGCTCCCAATCTCGCCCCGATCTCCGGGGCCCTATGGGAGCGACTGATAGCGGCGCTCGGTCTCACCAGACTCTTCCCACGGAAGAGGCCTTCAGAACTCACGTTGACCCGGTCGCTTCCGCCACAGCGCCGCCCACCAGTACGGCCGGCGCTTCCTCCTCGTCGGCCGCCGCAGGAGGACTGTGGTTCCTTCCGTTCGGGCTGCTCGCCTCGCTCTTCGGCCTGCTCGCCGTGGCCGTCCGGACGAGGCGGCGGCTTTCCTGACGGTCACTTGATAGGCGGGGCCGCAGGTCTTCCGGCGGCCCCGGCTCGCTCGAATCGGGCGTAGTCCGGCCCGCGCCAACCGGTAAGATCCGCGAATGGCGATCACGGATCGACTGGCGTCGCTGCGAGTCGCGGCCGAGCGAGAGCTGCGCGAGGACATCCTGCCCTTCTGGGCCGGCCACGCCGTGGACCGCGAGCACGGCGGCTTCGTCGGCGCGGTCGCCGTGGACGGGCGCCCGGACCCGGAGGCGAGCAAGGGCGGCGTCCTGAACGCCCGGATACTGTGGACCTACTCGGCGGCGCTCCGGCGGTGGCCGGAGCCGCTCTACCGCGAGATGGCCGACCGAGCCTTCGAGTACCTGCTCGCGTACTTCTGGGACGCCGAACACTCGGGCCTCTTCTGGGAGCTCGACGCGCTGGGCGCGGTCGTCGAGGGTCGAAAGCAGACCTACGGCCAGGCCTTCGGCATCTACGCCCTGGCCGAGTACTCCCGGGCAACGGGCAACGCCGAAGCGCTCGACAGGGCGATCCGGCTCTTCGAGGATATCGAGGCGTATGCGGTGAATCCCATCAGCGGCGGCTACTGGGAGGCCCGGGGCCGCGACTGGTACCCGATCGAGGAGATCCGGCTCTCGGCCAGGGACATGAACGCGCCCTTCTCGATGAACACGCACATCCACGTCATGGAGGCGTATTCGACGCTGTCGCTCGTCTGGGACGACCCGCGACCGCGGGCTCGACTGCGAGCCGTCCTCGAGATCCTGCTGGATCGGTTCGTCGATCCCGAGAGTGGCCACCTGATCCTCTTCTGCGACGAGAACTGGCGCTCGCTCTCGAGGGGCATCTCGTACGGCCACGACATCGAGACCAGCTGGCTCCTGTGCGAGGCGGCCGAGCTCGTCGGCGACCCGGTCCTGATCGAGCTAGCCGATGCGGTCGCGCTCCGCATGGCCGGGGCCGTCCTGGCCGAGGGCTACGACGCCGAGCGGGGCGGTGTGTACAACGATTGCCTGGACGGGCATCTGAACACCGACAAGGATTGGTGGCCCCAGGCGGAGGGAGTGGTCGGGTTCCTCAATGCCTATCGGCTTTCCGGGAGCGACGAGTTCGCCGGGGCGGCGCTGCGGACCTGGGACTTCATCAACGCCTGCGTGATCGACCATGCCGCGGGCGAGTGGTTCAGCCGCGTCTCCCGCGCTGGCGTGGCCGAGCCCGGTCTGCCAAAGGCCGACTTCTGGAAGTGCCCGTACCACAACACCCGGGCCATGCTCGAGACTATGGACCGCGTCGGCGGGGTCGAGGAGTCCGGCCACTCCTGATCGGCCGGGGGACCGTCCCGGCGCTCGCGCCGGAGTTGCGCGCGGACCGGACGTGATGTCGGGCCGACAGCGCACGAAGGGCGGGACCGGTAAACTCGGATCGCCCTACAACTTACGCAAGTGAGGCTTCGTCATCGTGCCGCGGTCTGCCGTCGCCGTGTTCCTGCCGGGTTCGGAGTTTCGCGCCGTCCGCAAGCGCCTGACCGAGGCCGGCTTCGAGGCGATCGAAGCTAGGACCCCGGGCGACGTCGAGAAGCTGCTGGCCGGGCGGCCCGACCTGAACGTCGCCATCCTGGACACCGAGACGGACTTCGACGGCTCGATCTCGATGTATAGCGTCCTGCGCCGGGGCGACCGCGACATCAACATCCTGATGCTGGTGCCGCCCCAGTCGCTGGGGCGGATCGGCCTGAACAGGGGCGTCGATTCCCGGGATGAGTACTTCACCCGGCCCTATTCGGCCGAGTCGCTGCGCTGGCGAATCGAGGCGATGCTGCTTCGCGCGGAGCGCCCCGCGGACTCGGACTCGGCCGCCGCGCTCCTGACCGAAGGCGAGGACGAAGAGGCCGCCGCCGAGGCGACCGCAGCGACCGCCCCGACCGCGAAAGCCGGCCGGGGTGCGCGCATAGCTGCTCTCTTCACGCCTGCGGAGAGAGCGGCCGTCCCTGCGAGCGGCCTCGCCGCGGCCGGCGTGGCTCGCCGGGAGCCGGGCCATGAGCGAGGCAAGATCGCCATCGTCTTCAACCCCAAGGGGGGCGTCGGCAAGACCACGATCTCCATCAACCTGGGAGCCGCGCTCCAGATCCGAAGAGGTAAGCGGGTCCTGCTCGTAGACTGCGACACGATCACCGGCCATATCGCGTCCTCGCTGGGCCTGGAGCGGACGCGGACGCTCGCGGGCGCCTGGCGGGAGGACGCCGCTGCCGAGGGCGGCGCACTCGAAACCGTCGAGCAGATCGCGACTCTCCACAGCAGCGGCCTGAGCGTGCTTGTCATGGCCGAGTCGCCGCTCCACACCGAAGTGCTCGAACCGAGGCGCGTCGCCGCAGCGATCGCCGCCTCACGCGACTGTTACGACTGGGTCATCCTGGACATGCACCCGGACTACGGGCCGCTCAACAGGGCCCTCTTCGCACAGGCGGACAGGATCATCGTCCCGGTCACGCCCGACATCCCCTGCATCCGAGCCGCCGTCCAGTTCCGCGATGTCGCCACAGACTTGAACTTGCGCGATCGGATGGCGATAGTCGTCAACCGCGCCAACAGTGGCGTCGCCACGGCGGACCTCGAGCGCGTCGTCGATCTTCCGTCGCTGGCCAGGATCCGATCGGCCGGGCTGCTCTTCGTCAAAGCGGCGGACGAAGGCCGGTCGGCCGTGGAGAGGTTCCCGACATCCAAGGTAGTGGCGGACCTCGATGCCATGGCGGGGCGCCTGCTCGAGGGCACGACCGCGACCGACCGCTGGTCCGGTCTCGCGGCCCCAAGGCGCATCGCCGGTTCCGTCAAGCGTTTCTTCGACCGACTCGCCGCCAGGTCCGCCGAAGGGGACTCGAAGTCCGGACCGAGCTAGTCGGTCCGGCCAGAGAAGGCCGCAAGCCGTTCCACGAGCTTCAACAAATCGCCGGCTTCGCTCTTCTTGAGGTCGCCGTTCTGCAGGGCGACCAGGAGGATCTGCCGTCGCTCGACCTCGTCGGCATTGACGAGCCTCTGGACGAGGGCCGCCTGCTTGTCGCGGCGAACGTCTTCGGCCGTGACCTGCTTGCGATTGAAGACCATTTCCTCACCCTCTTTGAGCCGAGCCCGATACCCGGAGACCCAGGCACATCCGGTGGGCTAGTTGTCGGCTCGATCGGCTCTCCGGAACCTAGTTTCATTCTAGGCTTCCAACCTGCGGAACGCACCCCATTTCCGTCTCCCTGGCTCCCGGGAGCGCCGTGCGGTACCCGGAGGTCCGGCTCGGCCCGGCCCTTGCGAGGCGGTCTACCATCTGAACCAGGAGGTTGACGTCGCAACCATGTCGAGCATGTCGAGTTTGGGTCCCCTGGAAGTAGTCGCCTACGAGCCCGGTGTCTGCAACATCGGGCCGGCCGAGATCACCCGGCGCCGCCGGACCGGCCATGCCGGGCTGCTCATCTCGGTGGTCGTGCTGGCCGTGCTGCTGGCGATCGGCGCGCCGCACTGGACGAGGCTTGCGCTCGTGCTGACGGCCGGCATCTCAGCCTCCGGCTATTTCCAGGCCAGGCTCCATTTCTGCGCCGGATTCGGCTCGGTCGGCGTGTACAACTTCGGGGCCCTCGGGAAGGTCGAGCGGGTGGCCGACCCGGCCGCTCGTGCCCGCGACCGGCGCAGGTCGCTCGAGATCGAGCTGGCCAGCCTGGCCATCGGGCTGGCAGTCGGCATCTTCGCCGCCTTTCTTCCGATCGGCTGATCGGGGCCGTGGCCGGGCTCGACCCGGCCGACCGGCGGCGTCGTGGCCGCGGAGTCACTTGACCGCCTCGTGAACACCCGGGCCGCGCAACACGTCTGGACCGTTGTCGCTGCCGTCGGCGCCGCGTGCGACGCTCTGCGTCGGCGAGCGGTCCCTTGCCCCACGCGGTAGGGTTTGTTCGGGAGACGCGATGCAGAGGCGAGACCGATCGGTCCGGCGTTACGAACCGCGTCGAGCGACTGAAGCGCTCGGCGGTGTGCCGGCATGACACTCGACGGAGGGGACGACGGCAGGCAGCGGGCCGAACACGTGAGTCCGATCGCCCGTGACGACTGGAACCGATACGGCCTGTCGCGCCGCGGCCACGCCGCCGATCAAGCTCCACGCGACGCCCTCGGCCGGCCGATCGAGCGAGTTGACCGTCGCTCCGAGGCTCCCGACGACCTCTTCATCCACTACCGCCGTGAGGCGAGCCAGCATCCGGCGAGGCCGGCCGCGACCCACCGCAGCCCGCGATTCATCGCCAACGTGGCAACGGTCTCCTTCGTCGGCGCACTCGGGGTCGCGCTGGCCGTGATCGGGCTGGCTACCGCTCCCGTCATGCCGATCGCGTCCCCATCGCCGAGCCGCCTCGCGTCCCACACCCCCAACGCGTCGGACTTCGCGATCGTGACGCCGTTCGCCCCCAAGGCGGCGCACGTGAGCCTGCTGATAGACCTGCCGGTGCAGGTCTCGGTCAACGAGCGGGACTGGCCGCTGGACGACGGGACCAGCATGTACCTGACCGGCTTGGGGGGCGGCCTCGCCGTTGAGCCGAGCCGAGGCACGATCCTCACGGTCTACGGCGGGCCTGCCTTCGCCGGCGGCGTACGCCGGGCCGTCGTCGACGACGGCCTGTGGGTCGCCTCGTGGCCGGCCTCGGCGAAGTCGTGCGGGCCGGCATGCTGGGCGGCAGCGACTACCTTCCACATCGACACCGTGACCGGCAAGGTCACGAAGACGCTCGCCGCGACGTACCTGCTCGGAGCCGCGGACGACGGGATCTGGGTGGCCGCCGGCAAGGTCATCCAACGGCTGGATCCATCGACGGCGGTGGTCGTGTCGTCGACGCCCTGGACCGGATCCGCGGAACCGCGGATCGGCTGCGGCTCGCTGTGGTCATTCACGCCGGGCGCGCAGGCATCGACCATCTCCCAGATCGATCTGACGTCCGGCGCCGTTCTCGGGACGTCGCCGCTCGACCCGACGGTCGGCTTCGGCCCCACCTTCGCCCAGGGCCAGTGCTGGATGATGAGCGGCTCCGCCGGTGCCTCGACGGGCGCGACCACACTGGTCTGGCTGAACGCGGACGGGACGACGCAGGCGACCTTCGAGTACGCGGGCGAGTCGATCGTCTCGCTCGACCGCGAATTCTGGCTGTACTCGAGCGACGGCCAGATCCGGCGCATCGACGCGACCTCCGGCTCGACCTTCGGCGCCGCCTACACCCTTCCGGTCAGGCCTCCGAATGAAGACCCGCGGTGGCTCTTCAGCGCCTCGGGCTCGCTCTGGATGATCGAGGGCACGCAACTCATCAAGTTCGACGTGCTGACAGGCGCCGCCGCGGCAGCCGGCTAGAGCTAGCTGGCGGCGCGCTTCCGGGTCATCGTGTAGACCTCGCCCCGCCCGGGCCGGACGTGGATCTCCAGGCGGTTGCGGCCTCGAGCCTTGGCCAGGTAGAGGGCCTCGTCGGCGTCGTGAAGGGCCGCGTCCACGTCCGTGCAATTGGCCTGCGACAGTTCCGAGGCGCCCGCGCTGGCCGTGACGACGCCGTACGGCACGTTGTCCGGGTGGGCCATCCCGGCCGCGGCGATCGCGGAAATGTAGCGCTGTCCGGCGGCCTCGAGGGCCGACTGGTCGCAATCGTGGAGCAGGATCAGGAATTCCTCGCCGCCGTATCGGTAGACGCCGTCGCCTCCCCGGCTCGTCTTGCGCAGAACGTCGGCCACGCCCCGGAGCGCGACGTCGCCGGCGAGGTGGCCGGCGGAGTCGTTGAGCCTCTTGAAGCGGTCAAGGTCCATCAGCAGGATGCCGGCCGTGCCGCCGTTGCGCTCGATCCGCGCCGCGAGCTGGGCCAGGTCCTCGTTGAGGCGGAGACGGTTGCCCAGGCCCGTCAGGGCATCGAGCCGGGCGATCGTCTCAAGCTCCTCGTTGAGTCTGAGCAACTCCGCCTGCTGCACGACGAGGGTCTCCTGCTGCATGAAGAGGAACTCGTCCTGGCGGCGGAGATCCAGCTCGTGCTCCTTCATCCTGCCGTACAGGCCCCGAACCGCCAGGAGTTGTCCGTCCATCTGGCGCCGGCGGCGGAGCTGGACCTCGTTGGCGGCGACGCTGCCGGCCGTGGCCATCGCCCCGGCGACCAGCATGGCCGCGGGGAGGTTGCCGTCGCCGCCCGCGATCAACTTGTCCGCAACGACTGCGGCGAAGACCAGGTCGGCCAGCCCGAGCCAGACCAGGTTAGGCTTGCGCTCGAGAGGAATGAAGATCGTGAAGCCGAGCGGGATCAGGCCGAGTGTGCCCAGCGACACAGACTCGAACTGCGGCATCAGCACCGCGCAGATCGCGGTCGTCACAACGGTGATCAGGCCGACCGCCATGCCGAGCACGATCACGTATCGCCGGCCGCGCCGCCTGACCTGGCGCGCCATGACCAGGCCCGCAGCCGCCAAGGGCAGCAGCACGGCGAGGATGAGCGGCCTGAGGTCGGGCGCGGCGGACATGCCGATCCCCGCAGCGACCGCAGACCCCGCGCTCGCGACCAGAGACCAGTAGTAGACGCTGTTCTGGAGTTCACGCCGGTACACCGCCCGCAGGCGGCGATCCTTGCGGGCGTTTGCGGCCGACTTCTCCGTCGCCCGTTCAAGCACGGTAGGCTCCATGGCACGTTTGCCCAACCGATCGAGGTATCGGCCGTCGTGGAAGTCAACTGCAGGGGCGTCCGAGGGCGCGCCAAAAGGGGGCCCGGGGCCGGGTCAGGTTGGAGGCGCTACCTTCAGGCGACTTCGACGGCGGACGGCTCAACCGGCGAGGCGGAGACTTCGATGTTGATCGCCACGCGGTGCGTCACCGGACGACCGGATTCGCGGTAGAGCTGCAGAAGGCGCGCTTCCGCAGCCCGGAGCCGAGCGTTGGCCTCCCATTCGGGCAGGTCCGGCTCGGCGGCCTCACGAGCTTCCATGGCTTCGACAAGCGCGCGCAGAACCCCCTCAATGGCGGACGGCTCAGGCACAAGGCCCTCCTTCCAGTGGGCCCCGGTTCATGCGGGCGGATCTCGGACGAGCACCATACTCCGTACCAGGTTGCGATTCCATAGGGGACTCAATTAAGTTGCGGAAGGGCCGCCGATATGTGCGAACCGGGCGCGACGCCCGCCGCAGGAAGCCCTCTCTCCGCCCCTTGTGAGCCTCCGAGCCGGGGCTCAGTCCGCTGCTGAAGCCGCTTCCCGCGCGCCCGGCGCTCGCTCCGGCGGGCCGGCGGCGGCCGCGGCCACGATTACCTCCGTCGTCCTTTCGAGGAACCAGCGGGCCGTGCCGCGGGCCGCGATGCCGAGGAAGACCTTGTCCAGCGCGGCCCCGATCTCGCCGCCGGGCGGGGCGTAGAAGCCCTCGAGGCGGACCTCCGTGGTGGTCAGAGTCAGATGGCCGGCGAAGACCGGGAAGAGCGGGGCCAGCGATGAGGACTGCCAGCCGATCTCGATCTCGCAGCCGTCGGCCGTCTGTCGCATCTCGCCGAGGTCCACGTAGGCGGCCTTGCGGAAGACGAGGCTGGGGGCGTGTTCGCGGATCGGCAGGCTCAGGTCCGTCAGGTAACGGTGACTGCCGGGACGGGACGGCAGGACCGGAGTCCCCAGCCAGGCCATGGCCTGGTCGCCGAAAAGCGGCAGAGCGCGCGCAAGGTCGACCGCGACAGGCTGCACGAGGCGCAGGGGCGTGACGTGAGAGGGGACGCTCGTCATTGGGACAGGGTAGGGCGGCCGGCATCGCAGCGGCATCGGACTTGGTCGCTCCGATGGGTGACCAACGGCCCCACCGTACCTACCCCGACGGGTCGGCCCAGCTACGCCACGAAGGGGCCGGGGAGCGAGACGAGGCAGCTTGCGGCGGCTCCGGCGGGCGGCCGGCGGATCCGCCCGGTATCGGCGGGCCGGCTAGGTCTGGCGGGCCGCCCGGTCCTCGGCGGTGGGAAGCGCGTCCGGCAAGGTGCCGGGATGGGCGGCGGGCCGGATGGGGCAGCTCACGTCGTCGCGCATGCCCATCAGCCAGGCCAGCCGGTCTCGATGCCTGACGGCGACGCGATAGACGACGTCGGCGGCGGCCGCGGTGGGAGGCAGGCCGGCCCACGGGCGCAGGAGCCAGCCGCCGGGCAGCGCGTCGAGAATCGCCAGGGCCGCATGCCCGCCCGAGACGACGCGGCCGGTCGTCTCGTCGACCACGTGGACGGCATCACCGAGACCGCCCTCGGCGGCCAGCCGTTCGAGGAGTGGCCGGCCGGAGGTCGCGGCCAGCCGGAGGGGCATGAACTCGATGCGGCCCTCATGGTCCCAGCGGCGGAGTCGCCTGACGGTATCGCGGCAGACGCCGCAATCGTCGTCGTAGACGACGGTCAGGGGCCCGCCGGAGGCGCGATCCCCGCGACCGGCGGGGGTGTCTTCGTCCGGGGCGGGGCGCGTCAGCGTTTCGGTCGCCATGGCGGGGAATGGTAGCGCGGTCGAGCCCGCCGCGCTCAGCCCGCCCGGCGGGCAGCCGCCGGCCGGGTAACTAGGCCTCGACGGCTTCCTGTGCCGGCGCGGGCTGCAGGGCCCGGCTCGGGCGTTGACGCCTCGTGTGGGCGAATTCGAGGCCCAGGAGGACGGCGGCTCCCAGCGCGATCAGAAGATCCGAGGAAATGGGCGTCGACGACACGGCCAGGTCTCCGCTCGACCGATCCGCGAAGCCGCCCAGGGCCATCGCCCCGAGGGCGATCGTGGTGAAGCCGCTGATCATCAACCCGATCGCGATCCAGAGGCGTCGTTCGCTGTTCATGTGGCCTCCGCCGAAAGCCTGCCCCTGTGCGGCAGGTGCTCTGCCCTAGGTGTCGACACTTACGCCGGAATCTTGTGCCCTCGTTGGTATCGTCTCGGGCCGAAGATCGGTTCAGCACGGAACGTCTCCTGCCGCCGGGCGCCTTCCCGGACCGAGGCCGCTGTATCCTCGGTCGTATGGCATCAGGACTCCGCTCCAAACGGTCAGCGCCCGCCTCCGTGCGCGACGAGGCCGCGCCCGCGGAGTCGCGATCGACCGGGTCCGCCGGCGCTCGAGACCCGCTCTCGCGGGAGGTCAAGCTGCTCGGTGCGCTGCTCGGCCAGGTCATCGCCGAGCAGGGCGGCCCGGCTCTGCTCGACCTGGTCGAGCGATGCCGGCGGCTCTCGATCGCGTTCCGCGAGACCGGCGACGAGGCGGCCGAGCGCGGGCTGGCAGCCGAGCTCGATTCGCTGGGCGTGGATCTCGCCGAGTCGCTGGCACGGGCCTTCAGCCTGTACTTCCAGCTGGTCAATCTCGCCGAGGAGCGGGAGATGGTGCGGCGCCTCCGGAGGGATCAGCGGGCGGCCGGACCTCCGGTCGAGGGGACGCCGGACGCGGCCGTCGAATGGCTGCTCGAGCGCGGCTGGTCCGGCGATGATGCCGCCGCTCTGCTGAGCCGGATGCGCATCTCGCCGGTCCTGACCGCGCATCCGACGGAAGCCCGGCGGCGGACGATGCTGACCGCCTTGCGGCGCTGCTACCGGCTGGTCGAGCAGCTCGATGATCCTCGCCTTGGAGCCACGGACGAGGCCGAGATCCGCCGCCGGCTGCGCGAGGAGATCACTATCCTGTGGCGCTCGTCTGCGGTCAGGCGCCTGGCGCCCACGCCGATCGACGAGGTCCGCACGGCCCTGACCTTCTTCGACGAGACGATCTTCCGGGCCGTTCCCCGCGTGTACCGGGCCTTCAACCGAGCCCTCGACCGGGCCGGTTCGGCGGGCTCCGCCGGCTCGCCCGGCTCCGTCGCGGGGTCCGCCGGCTCGCCCGCCTCGGTCGCCTCCGCCGCGGGGTCCGCCGGCTCGCCCGCCTCGGTCGCCTCCGCCGCGGGGTCCGCGGCCTCGCCCGCCTCGGTCGCCTCGGCCTCCTCGAGCGCCCGCTCCGACCGGGACGGTGACGACGTACTTACGGGCGACGCTGGGAGAACCGGCACTCGCCCGGCGCGAGTGGCCGCCTTCCTGCGCTGGGGCTCGTGGATCGGCGGCGACCGTGACGGCAATCCCAACGTCACCGCGGACCTGACCCGCGGCGTGCCGCGCATCCACGCCGACCACGTCCTGCACGGGTACGAGGCCGTGGCCACTCGACTCCTGGCCACGATCGCGGCCTACGTCCCTCGCGACGAGGTCCAGCTCGCCCTCGAGGCGCGCCTGGCCCGCGACGCGGAGGAGCTGCCGGAAACGATGCGGGACATGGCCCGGCGCTATCCCGACGAGCCGTATCGGCGGCGCCTGGGCGCCATCGCGGAGCGGCTGCGCCGGACCCGCGCCTACCTGACCGAGGAAGGCGGCCCGATCGCAGGGCGCTACGAGACGCCGGAGCAGCTCATCGCCGAGATCGACGAGATGCAGCGTTGCCTTGTCGCCGACGGGATGCCGCGGGTTGCCTACGGCGAGGTTCAGGACTTCTGCTGGCAGGTCGAAACCTTCGGCTTCCACCTGGCATCGCTCGAGCTGCGCCAGCACTCCGAAGTGCACGAGGCGGCGCTGGCTACGCTGCGTGCCGCCGCGGCCACGAAGCTCGACGCCGCGGCCGCGAAGCTCGACGCCGAAATCGTCCCGGGCGTGACCGCGGCCGAGGTCGTCGCCACGTTCCGGGCCGCCGCCGCGATCCAGCGCCGGTTCGGCGAGGTCGCGTGCCATCGCTACGTCGTCAGCTTCACCTGCTCGGCGAAGGACGTGCTGCGTGTCCTGGACCTGGCTGATCTCGCGGCCGACCCGCGAATCCCGGCCAGCGTCACTGGCGGCATGGCTCCCGGCTCGCCCGAGCTGGACGTGGTGCCACTCTTCGAGTCCAGCGACGCACTCACAGGCTGTGGAGCGCTCCTGGAGGCGTTGCTGGCCGACCCGCGGTACCGGCGTCACCTGGCCGCGCGCGGCGATCGCCAGGAGGTGATGCTGGGCTACTCGGACTCGAACAAGGAGTCCGGCTTCCTGGCAGCCGTCTGGATGCTCTACCGCGCCCAGGCCACCCTCGCGGAGGTGGCGAAGCGCCACGGCATAGAGCTGACCCTGTTCCACGGCCGCGGTGGGGCCATCGGGCGTGGCGGCGGACCGACCAACCGGGCCATCCTGGCCCAGGCCCCGCGCTCGATCGACGGCCGCTTCAAAATGACGGAGCAGGGCGAGATGGTTGCGGCCAACTATGCCAATCTCGCCATCGCGGAGCATCACCTCGGGCTGGTCGGCAGCGCGGTGGCCGTCGCCTCGACGGTCGAGCACGACGACTGCGTAGCCGAGGCCGACGAGCGGGGCGCCGCGGTGATGGACGAGCTGGCCGGGCTGGCCCGCCGGGCCTACCGCTCCCTCGTCTACGAAGAGCCGGCCTTCGAGAGGTTCTTCCGCGCCGTGACGCCGCTGGCCGAGCTTTCGACGATGGCCCTGGGATCGAGGCCGGCCCGGCGCGGTGCCACCGGCGAGGCGGCCGCGGGTCCTGGTGACGGGGGCCGCATCGAAGCCGGGGCCGCCGCACCCGCCGCCCCGCAAACGGGCGGGATCGAATCTCTGCGGGCGATCCCGTGGGTCTTCGCCTGGTCGCAGGCGCGGATCGGCCTGCCCGCCTGGTACGGCCTCGGCTCGGCGCTGGAGGGCTTCGAGAAGGCGCACGGCGAGGGTTCGCTCGCCCGGATCGCCGAGCTCTATCGCGGCTGGCCCTTCCTGACCAGCGCCTTCGACAACGCCGAGCTGATCCTCGGCAGATCGGAGCCCAGGATCGCGAGCCTATACGCCGCGCTCGCCGGAGACGGCGATGGCGCTCGACTGTGGGGCCGGATCATCGACGAGTACGGGCTGTCGATTCGACAGCTGGCGAAGGTGACCGGCCGGACCGAGCTGCTGGCGGCCGAGCCGCTCGTCGGGCGGTCGATCAGGCTGCGCCGGCCCTACATCGATCCTCTCTCGCACATCCAGGTACGCTTCCTGGCCAGGCTGCGCTCTCTGCCGGCCGACGACCCGGACCGCGAGCGCTTCCGCCGCCTCGTCCAGCTCACCGTCAACGGCGTGGCGGCCGGCCTTCAGAACACCGGCTAGGCCGGCGAGGAGCAACGACATGCCAACGCCACGACTGAAGGCGCCCGCGACCGGGGCCGCGGCTGGGGGGCCGGGCCCGGCCGGGTTGCGCGCGCCCGCGGCCGATCCGGAGGCGCCCGCGCCGCCGCCAACGGAAGACCCTACGCTCTTCGACCTGAGCCTGGAAGGGCTGGCTGCGCGCTGGACGCGGTCGATGGAGTCGGCGCCGATCGGGGCGGAGACGATGCGCGGCGCCGACCGGCGCGCCCAGGCGCTGGGCGTCTCGGGCATCCGGCTCATGGAGAACGCGGGCTGCGCGGTGGCCGCCGCGGTCAAGGCCCTGGCCGTGAAGACGGGCCGCTGGCAGAAGGGCCCGATCCTCATCCTGTGCGGCCCGGGCAACAACGGCGGCGACGGGTTCGTGGCGGCCCGGCATCTCTCGCGGCAGGGGGCGCGGGTGGTGGCCGTGCTGGTGGGGACCGAGGGCCGGCCGGTCGGCAAGGACGCCGCTCGCAACTGGGACCGCCTCGAGGCCGAGGACCACGTCGAACGGATCCACACGCCCGTGGCGCGCGACCTCGCGATTCTCGGCCAGGGCGTCGAGAAGGCGTCGGTGGTCGTGGATGCGCTGCTGGGGACCGGCGTCGAGGGGCCGCTCCGCGACCCGATCCGGAGCGCCGTCGAGCTGATCGGCCGGGCCCGAACCGCCGGCGTCCCGATCCTGGCAGTGGACACGCCGACGGCCGTAGACCTGACCAGCGGTGATCTCTCCACGCCCGTCGTGCAGGCCCACGTCACCGTCACGTTCCACCGGCCCAAGAGCGGGCTGCTGGCGCGGCGCGGTTCCGCCGTCGCCGGCATCGTCCTGGTGGCTCCAATCGGTATTCCGCCGGGGGCCGACCGGGGCTGATCGCGAAACCCGGACGATTCGCGGCGGTCAGGTCGGAGGCGGCGGGCTCATGTGGTCGGCTGCGCGAGTCCGGCGGTTCGATAGTGTGGGAGCGAGGCCGCCGATCGGCCGTTTGGGCGGCGCTCTTTCGGTGATCTGTCCCTCGTGCCGCGCTCGTGGGCCGGCTTCGATTCCGGTGCCGGTCCACTCATATGATGCGCTCGCGCACCGGGCTGAGTCGGTAGAATCACGCGGGGATGCTGAGCCGTTTCTCGGCCACATGACTCCCTATGCCCATCGCGTGGCCGGACGTACAATCCCGCCGCTATGCCCACGGGCCGGCCGCGGGCGAATCCAGGTAGCTCTCGAAGACCGGGCCTCTCACGCGCAGCCGCGAGGACACGGAGGGAGCGGCTACTGAGAGGATTTCCAGGGTCCCGTGTACACGGACAAGATTCTGGCCTGCGCCGACTGCGGGCAGCAGTTCGTCTTCACTGCCAGCGAGCAGGACTTCTGCTCCCAGCGCGGCTTCTCCGAACCCAAGAGGTGCGCTCCGTGTCGCAACGCCCGAAAGGCGGCGCGGCCCGAGGCCGGCGCGAGCCACGCCGGGGGCTACGGCGGCGGGTACGACCGAGGGTACGACCGAGGCCCGCGGCAGATGTTCCCGGCGACCTGCAGCCGCTGCGGCAAGGAAACCGAAGTGCCGTTCCGTCCGACGAACGGCAAGCCCGTCTTCTGTAGCGACTGCTTCCGCTCCGTCCGGGGCAACTGACGCAGTCTCCAGATCGCGACGACGACCCGGGCCACTCGCCCGGGTTGTTCCGATTCCGGGGCCGGCAGCCGGCGCGATCTTCAGGTGCCACGCCGATCCCGCCACTCCCGATCGCGTTCCGTTGCGCGCCGGGCCCGGACCGCCCGGTTGCCGGTTCGGTGGCCCTCGCCTACGATGCCGCCAACGATCCCCGCCCGTTCCCGGCGAACCCGGCTCTCCCGCAACATGAGGTCGACACTCCCATGGCCGCAGGCTCCAGCCCAGACTTCGACCTGATCGTCCTAGGCGCCGGCACGGGCGGCTACACGGCCGCCTTCCGGGCCGCCCAGCTCGGCATGCACGTGGCGCTCGTGGACCAGGGCAAGATCGGCGGGACCTGCCTGCACGTCGGTTGCATCCCTACCAAGGCGCTCCTCGAATCGGCCGAGTTCTACGCCAGGCTGAAGAAGGCCAGGGAATTCGGGATCGTGCTGGAAGGGGCGGCCAGCTTCGACTACGGGGCGATCACGAAGCGGCGTGACGCGGTCGTGAAGCGGATGTGGACGGGCCTGAGAGGCCTGATCGACAAGAACAAGGTGACATGGATCGGCGGGCGGGCGCGGTTCGACGGGCCCACGACCATCCGGATCGCTCTCAACGGCGAGGACGGAACTCCGGGCGCGGGTGGTGAGCACATCGTCACGGCCAGGGACGTGATCATCGCCACGGGCAGCCGCGTCAAGAGCCTGCCGGGACTGGTGCCCGACGGCCGCCGCATCATCACCTCGGACGACGTGACCACCAAGAGCGACCTGCCGAAGTCGATCGCGATCGTCGGCGCCGGCGCGGTCGGCTCCGAGTTCGCGTCCCTGTTCCATGACCTCGGCGTCGCCGTGACCCTCCTCGAGTACCTGCCGGCCATCGTGCCGCTCGAAGACAAGGATGCGAGCCAGGCCCTGGAGCGCAGCTTCAGCCGGCGCGGTATCAAGGTCATGACCAAAGCCCGCTTCGAGACCTCCTCGGTCAAGGTGACCGACGATGGCGTGATGCTCACCGTCGGGCCTGAGGGGGGCGCGGCCGAAGAGCTGAGCGTCGAGCAGCTGCTGGTCGCGACCGGCCGGGCACCGAACACGGAGAACATCGGCCTCGAGGCGACGAAGGTCGAACTCGAGCGCGGGTTCATCAAGGTCGACGGCTGGATGCGCACGGCCGAGCCGCACGTCTGCGCCATCGGCGACGTCATCGGCGGGCTGATGCTCGCCCACGTGGCCGCTCACGAGGGGATCGTGGCCGTCCACGAGATCGCCGGCGAGGGTCCGGAGCCGATCGACTACGACCACCAGCCGCGCGCCACCTTCACGCATCCGCAGGTCGCCTCGATCGGCCTGACGGAGCAGCAGTGCACCGAGCGCGGCATCGCCATCAGGAAGGGCGTGTTCAACTTCGCCGCGGACGCAAAGGCCGTGATCGTCGGCGAGACCGAGGGCTTCGCCAAGGTCATCGCAGACGCGGCCACCGACGAGGTTCTGGGCGTCCATCTCGTGGGCCCCAACGTTACGGACCTGATCGCGGAGGCGGCCCTCGGGATGACGCTCGAGGCGACGGCCTGGGAGTTCGGCGCTGCCACTCATCCGCACCCCACGCTGGCGGAGGTCCTGGGCGAGGCGGCGATGGCCGTCGCGGGCCGGCAGATCAACGCCTGAAGGGCAGTCCCTGCAGTAACCCGTCTCTACTCGGGCGATTGGGTCCATCAGCAACTGCCAGCGCAGGCCGATCGTGCCTCGGCCAGCAGAGCCAGGTACCGTTCGATCTCAGATTCGTTGTTGCCGTCACGCGCGTCCGCCAGAACGATGAAATCGACCTGCTGGTCTGGGTGGAACGCGGCCGGTGCGGGCGGCGCGTTCCTGCTCAACTTCCGCCTGGATGATCGTAAGCAGCGTCGTAGCCGTCTGATGCTGGTTGCCGCGGACGCGGATGGCGAATCCACGCTCGCCGTGGCGGTGTGACGGCGGACCGCACGGTTCTTCCCTTGCTTTGCATCGCTCAGGGTGAAGATGAGCAGGCAAATGCGCCGTTCAGAGCCATAGGATCGCTCAGGGTGAAGATGAGCAGGCAAAGCAGTCGCGGGTTCACGGCGGTGAGGGGCACGGGGTCGCAGGGCGCGCCGGCTGCGTTTGGTGGTGCCTTCGGCGGCGAGATGAGCCAAACTAGAGGGGCGTCGGTCCGGCCGGCGCGCGGTCATGCCCCACGGCACGGCGCTTGCCCCACGGCACGGCGCTTGCCTGACGGCAAGCGGGGCGTGCCGGATCTCGCAGGAGGAGCGTTACGTGGCCAAGGTGACCATGCCCCAGCTCGGCGAGAGCGTGGCCGAGGGCACGATCGGCAAGTGGCTCAAGCAGCCCGGCGACGCGGTGTCCAAGGATGAGCCGCTCCTCGAGGTCATCACCGACAAGGTCAACGCCGAGGTTCCGTCGCCCTTCGCGGGGATCCTGCGCGAGATCCTGGTCGCCGAGGGGGACACAGTCCCGTACAACGCCGACATTGCGGTGATCGAAGAGGGTAGCGCCGCCGCTCCCCGTGGAGCGGGCACGGCCGCCGCGAAGGAGGCGGCTGCCGTGGCTCCGGCCGCGGAAACGGATCCCGCCGCGGAAACCAGCCCGGCGGTGGCAACCAGCCCGGCGGCGGCTGCCGCGCCGGCGCCCGCCGCGACTCCGGCGCCAGCGGCGCCCGCCACTCACGCGGCTCCAGCCACTCCTGCGCCGCCGGCGATGGTGCCGGTGATGGCGGTCGGCGACCCCGATGCGCGCATGACTCCCGCCGTCCGGATGCTGATGCGAGAGCACGGCCTGTCACCCGTCCAGATCGTCGGGACGGGACATGCCGGCCGGATCACCCGCGAAGACGTGCTGGCGTTCGTGGCCCGCGGCAGCGCCGCTCCCGCCACGGGACGTGGAGCGGCCACTGCCGCCGGGTTCGCCGCCCAGTTCGGAGCCGCCCGGGCGGCCGACCAGGCCGCGGTCTCTCCGTCCGCCGGCCAGGCACCCGTGGCAGGAGTCGCGAGCCATTCGCCGGGCTTGGCTCCGGCCGCCCCTTCAGCGCCGGTCTCCGTCGCCTGGGCTCCCGGCCAGGACGAGGTCCTGATCCCGCACACCCAGATGCGCCGCGGGATTGCCGCACAGATGACCCGCGCCGCCTCGATACCGGTGGCCCACAGCACCTTCGAAGCCGACATGACGGCCGTGGTCCAGCTGCGCGGCGCCCAGGCCGACGCTTACAAGGCCCGCGAGGGTGTCGGGCTGAGCTTCCTGCCGTTCGTGGTCAAGGCGGTGGTCGAGGCGCTCCACGCCCACCCGGACATCAACGCCCACTACACGGACGAGGGCCTGCTGCGGAAGCGGCGGGTCAACATCGGGATCGCCATCGCGGTCGACAACGGCCTGATCGTGCCGGTCATCCACGACGCCGACCAGCTCTCGATCAACGGCATCAACCGCGCCATCCAGGATCTGGCCGCGCGCGCCCGATCGAACAAGCTCCGGCTCGAGGACATACAGGGCGGAACCTTCACGGTCGACAACACCGGCTGGTTCGGCTCGATCCTGACCGTGCCGATCATCAACCCGCCCGAGGTCTGCATCCTCACTACCGAGGCGGTCGTGAAGCGGCCCGTCGTTCGCGAGACACCCGAAGGCGACGTCCTGGCCATCCGGTCGATGATGAATCTCGTTGCCGGGTACGATCACAGGGCCACCGACGGCGCCCAGATCGGTAAGTTCGTCCGTGACGTGATCTGCTGGCTCGAGGCCGTCGGGCCGGACTCGCCGATCTACTAGATCCACTCGCCCGAACGAAGGCTCGACCCCGAATGTCCGACTCGACCGATCTCCGCCCCTCCCGCGCGGCCACGACGCCGTTGGGAGCCGTCCGCGCCCTCCCGCCCACGATTGCGATGGGCGGCGGGACGTATGAGGCGGCAGCGGACGGCTCCTCGGCGCCGCGCCGCCATCCGGATTGGATCAAGGCCAGGATTCCGTCCGGGGAGACGTACCAGGAGGTGCGGCGTCTCCTCCACGGGCTGACCATCAACACGGTCTGCGAGGAAGCCCACTGCCCCAACGTCGGCGAATGCTGGGACCAGCGCACCGCCACGATCATGATCCTCGGCGACACGTGCACCCGGGCCTGCGGCTTCTGCGCGGTCAAGACGGGCAAGCCGCTCGTCCACGACCTGGACGAGCCGCGGCGCGTGGCCGAGGCGATCAGCGGCCTGGGCCTTGAGCACGTGGTGGTCACGAGCGTGGCCCGCGACGATCTCGACGACGGCGGGGCGAGCATCTTCGCCGAGACGATCCGGCGGCTGCGGGTCGCCTGCCCGGGCATGGGCGTCGAAGTGCTGATCCCCGACTTCAACGGCGAGGCGGAGCCGCTTCGGACGGTCATGGTCGCCGGGCCGGACATCCTCAATCACAACGTCGAGACGGTCGCGCGGCTCCAGAAGCCGGTCCGGAAGCGGGCCCGATACGATCGATCGCTCGAGGTCCTGCTGCGGGCGAAGGAGTACGCGCGCGAGTTCGGTAGGCCGGCCGGAGCGGCGGCGGTTCGTACGAAGTCGTCGATCATGGTCGGGCTGGGCGAGACCCGGCCGGAGCTACGCCAGACGTTCCTCGACCTGCGTGCGGTCGACTGCGACATCCTGACGCTGGGTCAGTACTTGCGCCCCTCGCCCGAGCATCTGCCGGTCGAGCGCTACTACCACCCCGACGAGTTCGCCGAGATGCGCGATGAGGCGCTGGCCTTCGGGTTCAAGCACGTCGAATCGGGGCCGCTGGTCCGGTCGAGCTATCACGCCCGGGACCAGGTTCCGGGTGCCGAGGCCCGCCGGGCGGCGCGCGCGGCGGAGGGCGAGGCTGAGGGCGCGGCCGAGGGCGCGCGGCGACCCACAATCGGCGCCGACGGCCGCGTAATCTATCGCCCGGACTGACAGACCGCAAGGGGAGGGAAGAGCACGATGGGTTCGACTGCCGAAGCGGGCCTCGGTCTCGGTGGGTCGCCCCGGCTCGACTGGCTCGAGCGATTGCCCAAGGTCGAGCTCCACCTCCACCTCGAGGGAGCCATCCCGCATGCCGCTCTCTGGCAGCTGATCTGCAAGTACGGCGGCGATGCCACGGTGCCGAGTCTCGAGGCGTTGCCGGGCCGGTTCGTCTACCGCGACTTTCCCGACTTCATCGACCGCTGGATCTGGAAGCAGGGCTTCCTGCGCGAGGCGGCCGACTATGAACTGATCGGCGCCGCGGTCGCCGCCGAGCTGGCGCGGCAGCGGATCGTCTACGCGGAGGCGTTCTACTCGCCCGTGGACGTGGGCCAGGGCGGGCCGTCCGTGCAGGAGGAGTCGCTGGCATTGCGGCGTGGGCTGGCGTCCGTGGCCGGGACGGAGGTGGCGCTTATCGCCGACGTGGTGCGCGACCAGGGACCGGCGGGGGCCATGACGACGCTCGAAGCGGTCGCCGAAGTGGCAGCCGAGGCGGGCGTGATCGGCCTGGGCATCGGCGGCTCCGAGCAACGGTTCCCGCCGGAGCCGTTCGCGGGCTTGTACGAGCGGGCGCGGGCGCTGGGCCTGCGGACGACGGCGCATGCCGGCGAGGTCGCCGGGCCGGAGAGCGTTTGGGGGGCGATCAGGGCTCTGGGCGTGGATCGCATCGACCACGGATTCCGGGCGATTGAGGACCCGGCGCTGGTCGCCTACCTGGCGGACCGCCGCATGCCGGTGACATCGTGCCCCGGGTCCAACGTTGCCACCGGCGCGATCTCGTCGCTGGCGGCGCATCCGATCCACCGGCTGCTGGACGCGGACGTGCTGGTCAGCGTCGGCACGGACGACCCGGCGATGTTCGGGCTCTCGATGGTGGGCGAGCTGGCGGCGCTGCAGACCACGCTCGGCTTCACGGACGACGAGATTCGGCGACTGCTCCTGAACGCGATCGACAGCTGCTGGCTGCCTGACGCGCGTCGGGCGGAGCTCCGCGCCAGCTTCGTCGCCGATCCGGCCTGGGCGAGGTAAGCGCGAATAGAGGCGGTCGATCCATCCTCTCGCGGTGGATGATGCTCGGGCGGGGTCCGTCTTTCGTGCAGTGCGGATCAGACGCGGTCTTCGCCAGGCCGATGTCGCCGCGGCCGCCGGCGTGAGTCAGACTGTCGTATCGACCGTCGAGAATGGCGACCTGGAGCGCGTCTCGCTGCGATCCATTCGCACCGTGGCTGCGGCCCTTGGAATTTCGCTCCCCTTTGCGCCGCGCTGGCGCGGGTCCGATCTCGCCAAGCTGCTCGACGAGAAGCATGCGGCGATCGTCGATGACGTCGTCCGCCGAATCGCCGCTCTGGGTTGGGTCGTGCAGCCGGAGCACACGTTCAACGTCCGGGGCGAACGCGGCTCGATCGACGTTCTGGCTTGGCAACCGGCTTGCCGGGCTGTGCTAGTGATCGAGATCAAGACGGTGGTCGTGGATCTCCAGGATCTCCTGGCTTCCCTGGATCGCAAGCGACGGCTCGCCGGGCCGATCTCGCGGGAACTGGGCTGGAGTCCCGTCCGGGTCGGGACGCTGCTCGTCATGCCGGAAGAAGCCCAAGCCAGGCATGCGGTCGACCGGTTCAGGTCCGTGTTCGACGTCGCCTACCCGGACCGCGGAAGGCGCGTCCAGCACTGGCTCCGCGGCCCCGATCGCGACATGCGTGGCGTCCTGTTCCTGCTCAACTTCGGCCACAACGGTACAAAGCGGCGGCCAGGCGGTTCGAGACGGGTCAGGACCACGCCGTCGGCCCGGAGGGCCGGGGAATCACGCATGGAAGCGGGCGGGTCGGTGGGCGTTCCGGCGGATTCCCGCGGCCGCGCGGGAATCCCCTCCGCACAAGATTGCTTCCCGCGAAGATGAGTAACCGAAGCGCCGGAAGCCGCGGATAGCATCGCTGCCCGCGAAGTTGAGCAACGGGAGCGCCCCGCGCCGGCCCCGCGCCCCGCGCCCCGCGTCGGCCCCGCGCCCCGCGCGCCGCGTCGCGCGCGCCGGCCACGCGCCCGCCCCGCGCCCCGCGCGTCGCGCCTCTCCCGGCTACAGGATCTTGGAGAGGAACGCTTTCGTGCGCTCTTGGGTGGGGGCACTGAAGATCTGGTCGGGAGTGCCCTCCTCGACGACCACGCCCTCGTCCATCATGACGACGCGGTTGGCCACTTCACGGGCGAAGCCCATCTCGTGGCTGACCACGATCATCGTCATGCCCTCGCGGGCCAGCTCCTTCATGACCTCCAGGACCTCGCCGATCATCTCGGGGTCCAGGGCGGACGTCGGCTCGTCGAAGAGCATCAGGGCCGGCTTCATGGCCAGCGCCCGGGCGATGGCGACGCGCTGCTGCTGACCGCCCGACAGCTGGTTGGGGTAGACGGTTTCCTTCGCCGCCAGGCCGACCCGCTCGAGCAGGGCCCGGCCCATGACCATGGCGTCGTCTCGGGCCATACCCCGCACCTGGATCGGCGCTTCGATGATGTTCTCGACGGCGGTCATGTGCGGGAAGAGGTTGAAGCGCTGGAAGACCATGCCGATCTCCTGGCGCTGCTGCGCGATGTTCTTCTCCTTGTCTTCGACCAGCTTCGATCCGCCGCCGGCCTCCCGATAGCCGATCAGGTGGCCGTTCACGAAGATGCGGCCGCGCTGGATCTTCTCGAGGTGATTGATGCACCGGATGAGCGTCGTCTTGCCCGAACCAGACGGGCCGATGACGACGACCGTCTCCTGCCGCTTCACCTGGAGCGAGACGTCCTTGAGGACGTGCAGCCGGCCGAACCACTTGTTGACGTCGCGCGCGTCGACCACGACGTCCACGTCCGGGCGTGGCACGCCGCCGATGGCTCCGAGGAGATCGCCTGTCTTGTTCATCATTGTTCGATCGGCGCCCGTAGCGACATCAGTCTGGCGGCGAAACCCGGGTTCCCCGGACCCGATTGTCCGGCGGATCCGGTCGCGGTGCCCCGGGAGAAACGGATTTCGATGCGCGACTGGATGAAGCCCCAGATCGTCGTCAGGAGCAGGAACCACAGGGCGCAAGCCGCGTAGGCCTCGAACGGACGGTAGTTGAGGCCCTGCAGGATCACGTAGTGGTTGTACGTCTCAACGACGCCCAAGACGAAGATCAGGCTGGTGGTCTTGAGCATGTTGTTGAACTCGTTGCCGAGCGGCGGAATGATCACGCGCGCCGCCTGGGGCAGCACGATGCGGGTCATCGTCAGGCGATATGTCATACCCAGGGACTTGGCAGCCTCGGTCTGGCCCGGATCGACGGCCAGGATGCCGGCACGGATGATCTCGGCCATGTAGGCGCCCTCGTTGACGCCGAGGATGACCATCGCGGCCCAGACGGCTCCGGGGATGAAGAACCCGCCCATGAGCGTGATGTCGTCCCAGCCCCAGATGTGCGCGGCTCCGAAGCCGTAGTAGAAGAACACGAGCTGAACGAGGAGCGGGGTGCCGCGGAAGAACCAGATGTAGCCGTTGGCGATCACCCGCAGCGGCACAATCTTGGCCATCTTGCCAAGAGCCGCTAGGACGCCGAGCAGGACACCGAGCGCCTGCGCCACCACCGAGATGATAAGCGTCACGTAGAGCGCGCCGAGCACGCCGGCAGAGGTCGGGTTCAGATCCGCAAGGAAGATGTTCCCGTCGAATTGGAAGCTGCGTTTGCCGCTCGAGCAGCCTGTTACGACCAGGGCGAGGAGAAAGAGGCATCCGACCAGCGTGGCCGGTCGGATGCCTCGGGAGTGCAACGCACTCATCAGACGCCCAGGTTTCGGACTAGGGGTTGGTCGAGGTGACGGCGTCCGCGGTGACACCGTACTTGGTGAGGATCTTGGTATAGGTGCCGTCGTCAATCATTGACTGGAGGGCCGTCTTGACCGCCGCCTCGAGGGCTGTCGCGGTCTTGCTGACGCTGATGCCTTCCTTGACGTCGTCGAGGATGAGTCCAGAGACCACCTCGAACTGGGTCGGCTGCTGGACCGTGTAGTAGCCGGCAACGGGCGAGTCCGTGAAGTAGGCCGAGACCTTGCCGGACTGAAGGGCGAGCAGCGCGTCGCTGTCCTTGGTGAAAGGCTGGACGTTGATCTTGGCCTTGCCGCCGGCGACGCACTTGGCGCTCAACCCATCGGCAGGCTTGTAGTCGCCGGTGCCGTTGAGGTGGTCCGCCTCGGTCGTGCCGTTCTCGACACCGACCGCCTTGCCGCACAGGTCATCGGCCGTCTTGATGCCGTCGGGATTGCCCTTGGCAACGACGAACGACTGACCGGCATGGAAGTACGGGATCATGTCGACCTGCTTTAGCCGGTCCGTGGTGATGTTCTGGGCCGAGATGATGATGTCGCACTTGTTGCCCTGAAGCGCGGCGATGATCGTGTCGAAGACCGTGTTCTGGACGGAGACCTTCAGACCCAGCCTGACGGCAATCTCAGTCCCGATCTCGATGTCCGAGCCGGTTGGGTTGCCGTTGGCGTCGAAGAACTCTTGCGGCGGGTACGGGATGTCCGAGCAGATGGTCAGGTGACCGGCGACCACGAGCTGGTCGGCAGGCACAGAACCTACGATCTTCTGGGTGGGGGCCGGCGTCGGGGTCGGCGCCGGAGTCGGGGTCGCGACGGGCGCGGCCGTGACGACCGGGGCGGGCGTGGCCGGCGCCGGGGTCGGGGTCGCTGCCGTCGACGAGCAGGCGCCGACGACAATGGCTGCTGCGGTGAGGATTCCGACGATGCGGAACCGAGATGAAATCACGCGCGTTCCTCCTGTCCTCCTCGAGTGCCCTGGCCGCTCGTCGTCCTCCCTCGGCGGGCGTGTGGGTATCGGTGGACGGCAGCGTAGCCTCCCACGAGGATGGCTGCAAGGCGGCTGGTGCATCGGGAGCTGCGGGGAGGTTGCGGGTTGAGATTCCGTATCGGGTTCGAGGCGCCCAAACGACTGCCCGCTCCGCCGGCCGCGACACCTGCCGGCGGCGCCCGGGGGCGCCTCGAAGGGGCTGTGGCCCCGCCCCTCGGCATCCCGGCGTGGAGTGGCTATGCTCTCGCAAATGGCTCGCCAGCTGCCGCGCCGGATGCCCCTCGCCGAGCTCCACTGCCACCTCGGCAGCGCCGTCACGCCGTCCATCATGTGGGGCATAGCCCACGAGCAGGGGATCAAGCTCCCGACGAAGGACTACTGGGAGTTCCGCGAGATGGTGACCGCCTCGCCGTCCCGTGGCCACTCCTTCGACGGCTACCTGGGCCTCTTCCACTGGACGGAGCTGATCCAGTCGTCACCGCTGGCGATGGAGCGGTCCGTGTACGAGGTGGTGGGCGGGGCGTACCGCAAGAACAACATCACCACGATCGAGTTGCGCTTCAACCCCATGAAGCGAAACCGCGGCGGCGAGCAGGACCTGGACCACATCATCGCGGCGGCGCTGCGCGGCATGGACCGGGCCATGCTGGAATACCCGATCCGGCCGGGGCTGATCTTCTGCCTGGACCGGGCCTTCCCGTACCATCTCAACGAGATCATCGTCGAGAAGGCGATCGCCTGGCGCGACCGCGGCATCGTCGGCATAGACATCGCCGGCCCCGAATCGCCCAGTTTCCGCCCGGCGGACTACCGCAAGCTCTTCAAGCGGGCCCGCAAGTTCGGGCTGGGGATCACCGTCCACGTCGGCGAGGCGGGACCGGTCGAGGAGGTGGCCGAAGTCGTCCGCCAGCTCGAGCCCGACCGGATCGGCCACGGTGTCAAGTCGGCCTACGATCCGCGCACGATGGCGATGCTCCGGGAGAGGGGAATCGTCCTGGAGATCTGCCCCACCTCGAATCTGCAGACCGGCGTCGTCTCGGGCTGGGAGGAGTTTCGCTGGATCTTCGACCAGTTCCGCCGCAACGAGGTCCGCTTCGCGATCAGCACCGACGGGCCGGAGATGCTGCGGACGTATATCCGGGACGAATTGGCCACCCTCGGCAGGCTCGGCATCCTCTCCTACGAGGAACAGGTCCAGGCGGCCCAGACGTCGCTGCAGGCTTCTTTCGTGCCCAAGGTCAGCGACGTCGCCGCGGCCGTGCGGGAGCCGGCCACGCGCGAAGAGGTCGAGCGGGAAGAGGCGTAGGCGGCGGCGGCGCCCGGGGCCGGGGCGCGTGACTGGACGCACTGCGGCCGAGGCGCCGGCTCGCGGCTGGCGGCGGCCTAATCCTCGAGCGGCTCCACCCTGTAGGTGCAGCTGCGGTCCCCGGCGGCGATGTTGCACTGGCGGGTGACCCGCGCGCCAAGCACCTCGCCGAAGAGCTGCAGTTCCTCCTCGCAGGCGATCGGGTAGGGGCCGGCGACGCCAGAGATCGCGCAGTTGTGTTCGCACAACCAAATCGTGCCGTCCGAGTCGCGCGTGGCGCGGCCGAGGTAGCCGGTCTCGTCCTCGTAGATGGCCACTTCTCGGACCCGTTCCCACAAGGAGGCTCCGGCCGGCAGGCGCTCGGCCAACCGGTTGCCGATGCGCGACTTGAGCATCTCGCGCCGCGCCTCGAAGACGTCGCGGATCAGCTTCTCCCCGCCGATCGTTCGGACGGCAGTCAGGATCGACTGGGCCAGGGCCCCGTAGTTGGCCGGGAAGAGGTCCTGCGCCGCGGCCGTCAGGTCGTATACGTGGCGCGGGCGACCGACGCCGTGGCGGCTCAGTGTGCGCGTGACCAGGCCGGCCGATTCGAGCGTCCGGAGCTGTTGCAGCACGCCGGTGCGGCTCGCCCCGACCCGGTCGGCGATCTGGTCGGGCGAGGCCGGGCCGCCGGTTCGGAGCGCGTAGAGGACCTCACGACGAAGCGTCGACGAGGCGCCCGGTCCTGGGGTCGGCGTGACCAGCGGCGTGACCGTCCTCACTCGCCGCTCGATCATCTGGGCGTCGGTCCCATGCTCGAATGCGTGGGCCGAGCCGTGGTTTGCCGCCGAGCCGTTGAGAACGGCGACCGGCATGGCGGCGTGGGCCTTCGGAGCGACGACCGGCGGGGCGACCGGCATGGCGGTCTGGGCGGCCGGCTGCGACTCCGATGTCATTCCAGGATCCCGGTCCATGGGGAGAAAAGTAACAGCGTGAGCCGAAACCTGCTCGGGCCGGGGCCGCTCTTGCGGTTCCGTAGCCCCCGTTTGGCGTGGACTCGCCGCCCGGGCTCCGTTACCGTACGATCAAGTCTGACCCGGACGTTTGGGCCGGCGCGCGATCGTCGCCGCCTCCCGCCGCGTCGGTGGTCCGAAAGCCGGCCGCAAGGAGCCCACGTTGCCAGTTATTCGAGCCTTTCGCGCGCTTCGGTACGACCCTCAGAAGGTCGGCGACATGAGTCGCGTGGTCTGCCCGCCCTACGACGTGATCGGGCCGGAGTTGCAGCAGGCCCTCCTGGCGCGCCACCCGGCCAACGCGGTCAGGCTCGACCTGCCGGAGGTCCAGGCCGGCGATGGACCGGACGAGCGGTACCGGCGGGCGGCCAGAACGCTCTCGAGCTGGCGCATGGACGGCACCCTCCGCAAGGACGGCCTGCTCAGTATCTACCCGTACGAACAGACCTACCGGGTCCCCGGTAGCGATCAGGTGCGGACGCAGCGGGGCTTCTTCGCTCGCCTGTGGCTCGAGGACCTGGTCCCGGGCTCCGGCGTCCTGCCGCACGAGCGGACCCTCTCGGCGCCCAAGGAGGACCGCTACAAGCTCATCCGGGCCACGGCGGTCAACACCAGCCCCATCATCGGCCTCTTCGCGGACTCGAGCGGCCAGTCCGGCCGGGCGCTGGCCGAGATCGCGTCGGAGCCGGCCGACACGGATCTCGTCGATGACGATGGCGTTCGCCACCGCCTCTGGGCCGTGCCCGAGGATGGGCCCCTGGCCGAGCTGGTGGTCACCCTGATCGATGCCGCCGCGCGCAAGCCCGTGGCCATCGCCGACGGCCATCACCGCTACGAGACCGCGCTCCGATACCGGGACGAATGGAGGGCCAACAAGACTCGCGACGTCGATCCTCCGGCCGAGTACGTGATGATGCTGTTCCTCGAGACGACGGGGCAGCAGCTGACGGTCCTGCCGACTCACCGCATCGTGCGGGGTCTCGGCGAGGAAGCCGTCCGCGATCTGCTGGACCACGCGAAGTGGCTATTCGATGTGACCCCGGTAGGGGAGCGGACCGAGCTCGAGACCGCCTTCGCCTCGGCCGGGGTGACCGGCGGGCAGGGTCGTTTCGGGCTGTGGACGCGGAACGGGGGCGCCATCCTGAAGGTGCGCCGCAGCGAATTCACGATCTCGCTGCGCGAGGGCGGCGCCGCGCTCCGGCGTCTCGACGTGACGCTGCTCCAGGACGCCCTCGACCGGCTCTGCGGCATCGGCCCAGCGGGCATCGCGGCCGGCCGCCTCGCCTACAGCAAGTCGGTCGTCGAGGCCCTCGATTGGGTGGACACTGCACGGGACGGCGCCGACGCTGCCTTCCTGCTCGATCCGACGCCGGTTGCCGAGATCGCGGCCGTGGCCGCGGACGGCGACGTCATGCCCCAGAAATCGACCTACTTCTATCCCAAGGCCCTGACCGGGCTGATCATCAACCCGCATGAGTGGTGAGGCCCGCAGGGGCTTTCGGCCGCGAGGAACGGGCCCGTAGACGACCAGCAAATGAGTGACAACAACACCCCCGACGAGTTGCACGTCGCGCGACCCCATCCGGTCGGCGCGAACGGCCGCCCGATCCGCAAGGACGAGATCGAGCTGCCCGAGCGCGGCCTGTACGTGGAGTCGTGGATGCCGGAGCGGCGCTCGCGTCGCCGGCCCCTGCTCTTCATCCACGGCGAGCTGACCGGCTCCTGGATCTGGGAGCGCTACCTCTCGTATTTCGCGAGTCGCGGCTGGGAGGGCCACGCCCTCAACCTGCGCAACCACTTCTGGTCCGAGGCCACCGACATCGCCTCGGTCGGCTTCGACGATTACGTCGTCGACGTCGTCGCGGTCATGGACAAGCTCGGCTACAACGCCGTCGCCGTCGGCCACGGCATGGGCGGCCTCCTCGCCCTCAAGGCGGCGGAGCGGCACTCCGTCAGCGCGGTAGTCCTGCTCGACAGCGAGCTTCCCCGAGACCTGCGGCCGGCCGTACGGCGCCATGAGCTGCGCGACATCCCCGACGTCTACGGCCGCGATCTGATCGGCTGGGAGACTCTGCCCGAGAAGCTCCAGCGGGAGAACCGCGACCTGACCATCGCCGACATAGTCCGGCTGCAGCACCTCTTCGGGCAGAAGCCCCACGACTCGGGCCTGGCCAAGCGCGAGATCCTCGAAGGCATCCCGATCGACCGGTCCCGCCTCGCCGGCGTGCCGATCCTGGTCGTGGGGGCCGGGCTGGACGGCACTTCGTCGGCGTCGGGAGCCGAGCGCCTGGCAGACTGGCTGGGTGGTGTGTACGAGCCCTTCGGGGCCCACTCGCACTACGGCCTGGTCATCGGCGAGTCGAGCTACCAGCAGGTGGCCGACGGAGTGAGGGCGTTCCTGGAATCCCACCGGATGTAGCCCGGGCTGCCGCCCGGGGCGCGCTCCGCCGGTCAACCCGCGGCGATCTTGCGGTACAGCCGCGCGATTCCGGGTTGGCGCACTCAGCCGGCTCCTGCTATCATCCCGCCCGGCCCGCCCCGAGGCGGCCCGTTCGATGCCGCATTCGTCTAGAGGCCCAGGACACAGCCCTCTCAAGGCTGAGATCATCGGTTCGAATCCGATATGCGGTACCAGCTCGCTGATACCCAACGCCCCCGGACCGCGCCCCGGGGGCGTTCTTCCCTCGTCCCGGCTCTGCCGGGACGCCGTGCCGGCAGAGCCGGGACGCCCCGTCATCGCCCCGTCACGACCGCGCACGCGGGCCCGTCTGTCCCCCGTCCGGTGCCGGTCCGGCCTCAAGGCCCCCTGCTAGCATGGCGCCAATCGCGGTGCCGTTCCCCAGGGGCGCTGCCCGGACCGGCCGAATCCGCGACCCGGGAGACAGGCAGTGGCCGACGATCAGCTGCGCTCAGGCCGGGGCTCGATCGTGCTCATCGCCCTTGCCTTTGCGGCGATCTCGATCCTCGTGGCGGCCGGCACGGTCTTCTACGCCGCAGCGCAATCGAGCGACAATCAGGCCCACCAGCCGACGGCGTCGGCGAGCCTCGCCGCGACCGAGCCCGAGTACCTGGTCACACCGGCCCCATCGATCGCGGGGCGCACGTCGGTCCGGTGGTTTGTCGGCCTTGGGTCGGGCACTCTCGACTCCCAGATCAAGGCCCAGAAGACCTTCGTGACGAACTACAACGCCACCAACAAGGACGGCATCGCCATTCAGCTTGAGGTCGTGTCGAACGCCACCGCGTACGACGTGCTCAAGACGGAGATCGCGGCCGGGAACGCGCCCGATATCGTCGGTCCGGTGGGCGTGCAGGGTCGCAACGGCTTCGAGGGCGCCTTTCTGGATCTGACCGACGAGATCCGGAAGAACGGCGTGGACCTGACGGCGTACGACTCCTCCCTCCTCACCTACCTCCAGGAGGGCGGATACCAGATCGGCCTGCCGTACGACATCTTTCCCGGATACATCTGGTACAACAAGGACCTCTTCGCCAGGGCCGGCCTGCCGGACCTTCCGATCCGCATCGGCGACCAATACCAGGGCAAGGACTGGACGTGGGACGCCCTGGCCGGGCTCGCCGCCCAGCTGACCGTCGACAAGAACGGCTTCAAGTCGACCGACCCCGCCTTCGACAGGAACGGCATCGCCCAGTACGGCATGGATTTCCAGTGGGCCGAGGCCCGCCGCATCGCCTCGTGCTTCGGCGGCGGCTCCTTCGTGGCGCCGGACGGCAAGACCGCGCAGATACCGCCCGTCTGGGCCGACGCCTTCAACTGGTACTACTCCGCGATCTGGAACGGGCACTTCGCCCCGGACGGCGCGGCCGAGTCGAGCGCCCTGCTCGGGAACGGCTACCCGCAGACGTCGGGCAGGCTGGCGATGAACGCGGGTTGGGCCTGGAGCATCACCTCGATCGCCTCATCGGCCGCCACGGCCAAGGTCAAGCACTGGGACATCGGCGTCATGCCGTCGTGGAAGGGCACGACGACCTCGCCCCTGGACGAGGACACCTTCTCGATCCCGAAGTCCGCCAGGAACCCGGACGCGGCCTTCAAGGCGATGATGGCGATCATGGCCGATCCGACCCTGATGAGGAACTACGGCGGCGAGCCGGCCAGGAAGGCGGACCAGGTGAACTACTTCACCGACATCGATGCCACCCTGGCGCCGATCTTCCCCGGCAACCAGGTCAGCTGGAGCGTGCTGGGCGAGATGGCGAAGGTGCCGGCGGTCCCCAGCCACGAAGCGGACATGCCCAACTCGGCCAAGGCGAACGCCGACATCGGCATGTTCCTCAACAGGCTGCAGAACACCCCCGGCCTGGACATGACCGCCGAACTGGCGAGGCTGCAGGCGACCCTCCAGAAGGACTTCGACGCCGCGACACCCTGATCGCTCCGGCTCGTCGAGGGGCGGGGCCGGTCTCCGGCCCCGTTGACGCGTCTCCAGGTCATGTCCGTCCAATCGCCGCCCACCCGCGCCGGGGCGCCGAAGGGGCATCGGCCCCTGCTAGCATGGGCACAGGCCGCCGGATTCGAGGCCAGGGGAACTGGCCCGGACCGGACGGCGTCGTGACGCAGGAGATGGCCATGGCCGACGATCAGCAGCAACCCGGTCAGCCGCCGGCAGAGGCGCCCGGGTCCTGGCCCCCGCCGCCGCGGCCGGGCGCATATCCGCCGCCGCCGGGTTTCGCTCCTGCGCCCCCGGGCTATGGACAGCCGCAGCCGAGCGCATATCCGCCGCCCCCGGGCTATCCGCCTCAGCCCGGCTATCCGCCGCAGGCCGGCTACCCGGGTGCATACCCGCCCCCGGGCGGCTATCCGCCGCCGTATGGCGGGCCGGCCGGATACCCGGCGCCGGGATACGGCTATCCGCCGCGATACGCGGGGTTCTGGATCAGGTTCGCCGCGCGGATCCTGGACACGTTCATCCTCGCAGCGCTCTTCATCGTCTGCCTCATCACGATCGTCGGCATACTGGCCATCCCGTTCGTGCTGCTGGGCTACTACCCGTACCTGTGGATGAAGCGGGGAGCATCCTTCGGGCAGAGCGCCCTCGGACTTCGCATCGTCCGCGCGGACGATGGCGGCCCGATCGACGGAGGCACTGCCGTACTGCGGTTCCTGGGCTATTTCGCCAGCAGTGCGATCTTCGACCTCGGCTTCATCTGGGTCGCCTTCGAGCCGCGCAAGCGCGGCTGGCACGACATGATCGCCGGGACGGTCGTCATCCGCGTCAACTAGCGTCCCAGGGCACTGCGAACAGGGCGGCGGCCTCGCGCCTCCGCCTCTCCATTTCCGAGCGATGCGTGGCCCGGCGGCTCGGGCCGGCCGGCCGTCCCGCCTGCCGAACCGGGCCGGCGGCGAGGGCTGGCGACGCTGGCCGCCTGCTCGCGCTGGATGCTCTTGCGGGCGTTCCGCGCCGGTAGTCGTCGGCGCTCCTACGACCCTTTTCGGTAGGGCGCGACGCCACTTTTCGGTGGCCGAGAGGGCTCGACGGCGGCGATTCTGGTCGGCTCGAACAGGCGGTCGTAGAACGGCCGTTCTGTGGACAACTTGGTGGAAGACTTGGTGGAGAAAACCCCTTCCCGGGTGGCTCGGGCCCGCCTAGCATGCATCCCAACCTGCCGCGAAGGAGAGACACGCGGGGGGATCGGATCCCATCCTGGACCGAGCCTGCGGTCCGCCACCAGGCTTGGGATTCGGTCGGGCACGGACAGAGGAGCGAGTACACCCATGGATTCGCGCAGGCGTCCCGACGAACTCAGCCCGGCAGACGGCGCCCTCGATTTCGTCAGGTTCTGCCATAGACGCAAGCGCGTGGGTTGGCCCGAGCTCTACGACGAGATGTGCCACGTGGCCAGCCGCGGCCTGTACCACGGCTGGGGCTTCGCGGAGCTTGCCGAACATGGCATCGCCTTCGGGCTGGCCGAGATGCCGAGACTGGCCGGTCTGGTTGCCGAGGTGGCGAACCACGAGGCGGAGCGGCGGCCCCGGCTCGTGGTCGGGGTCATGGCGCCGGAGGCCTCCCACGCCGATGGCGTGGAGGTACCCGAGGAGGCACTGCGCGCCGGAGTCTTCATGGGAGCGGCACGCTGAAGCCCGGGGGCACAGGTCCGTAGGCTTGCTACGGCGGCTCCGTCGGAGCCCCCGAGGCGCCGAGGCGCGACGGTCGTCAGGCGCGGAGCTGGCGGCGGGCCATCTCGGCCTCGATCTGGCGCTCGGCCTCGACGTACGTGTCGATGCGGTCGCGCAGTTCGTTGGCCGTCGGGGTGTACAGGTGGACCTGCTGCTGGAGGATGTAGCTCAGGCGGCGGCTCGTCATGCGGACGTGGTCCAGGTTCTTCATCAGGACGAGTGGGTCCATCGCGGCCAGGTCGCTGGGTTCGTACATCAGCTTCATGAGTTGGATTGTATTGGCCCGCGGGCGGGGTGTCGCGACGCGGCGGGCGCGAGGGCCGGAGCCCGTCGCCGGGCCTCGGGGCGGGAGGCAGTGGCGCCGGACTACAAGATCCGCGGCGAGCGAGGCGGCCACTCCCAGTCGATGGGGAGAGTGGCGCCGTTGATCGCCCGGCGGCGACCGGCCTCGCTCGTGGCCAGGATCAGGATCCGCTCCACCTTCGTGGCCTGGCCGGCTTCGTCACCCCAGAGCTTGGTCATCTTGCGGCCTGCGGCCACGTCGTCCATGGCGATGCCGGCGAGGCGATAGCCCTCAGGCGCCGCAGCCAGCTCCCAGACCGATTCGGCCAGGCCAATGCCGCCGTTCGCGGGCCTGCCGCGATCCATCTCCACGTCGCCGATGACGACGGCTATCACGGCGTCGTCCGCCAGGGCGGATCGCAGCCCGCGCAGGACCTCGCGCATGAAGACGAGATAGGCGTCGCGCTGGTGGGCGTCGTCGAGGAGGTCGTCGATGGCGGCGGCGTCGTAGCCGAGGAGCCACAGCCGCAGCCAGTTGTAGTAGCCGTACTTCACCACGCGCAGGTAGGGTGGGGAAGTAACCACGAGCCGGGCCCGCTCCGGCAGGCCGCGAGCTCGCAGCGCCTCGCGCATGCGGACGCCGGCGTCGCGAGCGTCCCCGAGCAGGGCGATGCCGCGGGCGGCGGGCAGGGGCTGGCGGTAGAGCCGGCGCAGCTTGTCGTCGAGGAGCGCAAAGGTGTCGCGTTCGGGGGAGTGGAAGCCGGTCCGCTCCACGAAGTCGCGGACATAGCGCGGGGCCATGCTGAAGGTGTTCGGCATGATCGCGGAGAGGTAGCTGCCGCTCTTGCCGTGCAGGATGCCCGTCAGCGTCGCCAGGACGAAGCGGTCGGTTCGATCGTCGGGGTCGAGGCCGGACCGCAGGAAGAGGAGCTGGGCCAGCGTTCGGGGATGGAAGGCCAGGGCGACCTCGGCCGGGACGGGGGCGCCGGGCCGGTTGGAGGCCGAATCGCTGCGTCCATTCGAATGGCCCGATTTGCCCGAGGTTGGGCCGGGGGCGGCGATCGGACGGCTGGCCGGCCCGGGGACCTCGACCTCGGCCGATCCGGGGGCCGCCACGATCCTGTCGGCGAGGGCGTTCCATTCTTCGGCGGAGGCGGCCCAGGCCAGGCGCAGCGAGGCGACGCGGGTCTTGATGTCCGATTTTGTCGGCGGATCGACCTTGGCCGCGGTCAGGATCTGGGCGAAGGGGTTGAGGTCGTTGCCCGCGCCGATGCGACCCTCGGCACAGGCCTGGAGCGGCGTCGTGCCGCGGCCGCTGAACGGGTCCAGGACGACGTCGCCGGGGCGGGTGTAGCGGGCGATGAAGGCGTGGACGAGCGCGGCCGGGAAGCTCGCCAAGTACGAACACATGGGGTGGAAGCTGTGGCCCCAGAGCCGCTGCTGATCCTTCCACTCGGGCTCGATCGCCAGGTGCGGCAGCTCGCTCGGGAGCTGGAGCGCCAGCTGGCCGTCGGTGGTTGCCGTCATGCCGCCTCGAGTCGGTCGAATGGGACGCTCCTCGGGCGCCGCGGGCGTCTCGATACCGTCGAGCTCGATCGGGAGAGAAGCCACAGGATCGACCTCCGAAGCGCAACCTTCTGGCGGACGGAACCGGGAGGATACGGAGTCTAGCACCAGGCGCGCACCGCTACGAGGGGCCGAAGGTACGATCTGCGACGTTTTTCGCCAGCCGGGCCGGGGCGGTGCTCGTGGGCCGAGACAGTGACAAGGCGCGCCGCGGGTGGGTCGTAGACTCGCGTGTGTTGGAAGATCAGGAGGTGCCTCGATGGCAACCAGGACGCGCGACTGGCCGTGGCCCTGGGAGGGCTACCAGAGCGTCAGGCTCTCGGTCGGCGATGGCATCATGCCGCTGACCCAGGACCAGATCGTCTCGCACGTGGCGGCGGTGGTAGCAGCCGCCAGGAGCGTGCAGGAGCTCGAGGAAGGGGTTCGCAAGTTCCGCAACCCATACCTTCCGCCCTTCGGCGTCGAAGTGGTGGCCGACAAGGACCGCCCCGACCCGGAACGAGAACGCGTCGACATAGCGATCCGCGCGGGGCGGCGCTAGCTCAGGGCCTCGGGACCACCCGAATCGCTGCGGCGTAGGCCACGAACTGGGACTGGGTTAGCTCGGTCCCACCGGCCAGGTACTCGTGCGCCGAACCATAGTCGACATCGATGAGGCGGTAGGGCCCGTACAGATAGGATTCGGCAGCCAGGTGGTCGAAGGCCGCTGGTCCCTGGTCCGTGACCAGCGAGTGCCAGGTGCAGAAGCCTGCCATGAGGCCGCAGACGTTCCCTTCGTAAAGCAGGAACTGTTCGCTGCCATGCAGGTAGTCCACCTCGAGGAGGCCGTTGGGTGCGTTCGTGTAGCTCCCCTTCGTGATGGACCAGCCGGAAGGCAGCACGGCGCAGTAGACGGTCCAGTTCATGGCCCCGGCCGCCTTGGCGAAGAATGCCTTGTTGTCGGCCGTGCCGGTGCAGGCCGCGGCGGACGAGGTTTGGGAGGCGGTGGGCGACGGCGTCGGTGCGGCCGTGGGTGCCGGCGTGGAGGTGGCCTCGGGGGTCGGCGTCACCGCCGGGGTGGGTGTGGGCGGCGGGGTCACGTAGATGATGATCGGAGTCGGCGGCGGGGTCACGTAATCGATCTGCGGCGTGGGGGCGGCGACCGAGCAGCCGGCCAGCACCACGGCCGCCGCCAGGCCGACGGCTGCCTGCCGCATCCGCGAGAACCGCATTGCGTTCATCTTCCGGCTCCCCCAGTTCCGTCACCAGGGCGTGGCAACGTTCCGAGCTCCCCGCTCAGCCCGGATTCTCCCACCCGTGGGAACAGGCCGACCACGCCGCCGGCGAAGCTCCGGCGACGCCAAGACAGACTCCTCTACGGGCCGATCGCCAGACCCACTGGCAGGGAGGCACCCGTGATGAAGGTCTGGTTGACGCCGGTCCCGTCGAGGTTGGCCCGCCCGATCGTGTCGTTGGGGGGGTTGCTCCAGTAGATGTAGCCTCCCGCGATGGCGAGCCCTGTGGGGTCGAAGTCGCCACCGATGAAGCTCTGGTTCACCTCGGTCCCATCGAGCTTGGCTCGCCCGATCGAGCCGCCGTGGCTGGCATCCCAGACAGAGTTGGTCCAGTAGATGTAGCCGTCGCTGATCGAGATACCTTCGGGACCGGTGTCGACCGGGGCTCCGCCGCTGATGAAGCTATCGTTGACCCCTGTGCTGTCGAGGTTGGCCCGTCCGACCGCGCCGCAGTCGAAGCAGCCCCAGTAGATGTAGCTGCCGCTGATCGCGACAGGGATCGGAGTGGTATTGAGGGCCAACGAGATGAAGTCTCCTTTCGCCCCCGTCCCGTCGAGGTTGGCCCGCCCGATCGAGTCGAGGGAGTGGCTGGCCCAGTAGAGGTATTTGCCGTCGCTCGCCAGCCCGCAGGCTGGACCGGTGTCGATGAATCTCTGGTTCACTTCCGTCCCGTCGAGCTTGGCCCGCCCGATTCCGCCGTCCCCCTCGCTGTTGGCCCAGTAGATGTAGTTGCCGACGATCGTCAGGCCGCACATGGCGTCGGCGCCCGTGATGAACTTCTAGTTCACTCCCGACCCGTCGAGGTTGGCCCGCCCCATCGTCGTCTGGCCATCTGTCGGGTCTACGGTGACACGGTTGGCCCAGTAGATGTGCCCTGGTCCAGCCGCAGGCGACGCGGTCGTACTCCCTGGCGTAGGCGACGGGGTGGCCGTGATGCCCGGCTTGGGCGATTGGGTGGGCGTACTGGCTTGTGTGGGCGAGAGGATGCTTACAGTCGGCGTCGCGATCGAGGCGGACGCGGCAGGCGGCGCGGTCGCCGATGGCGTGGAGCCCGCGGGCGAGCAGCCCGCCACGAGCCCGACTACGAGCAACGCCACAGCGGCACCACGCATCGGAGACCTCCTCGGGACGCCAGGTGCGGGTCGGTCTCGCCAGTGGCTGGGCGCGGTCCCGGCGGCCTGTGTGTGGGCCGCGCGTCAAAGGCCCCCGTGCAACGGGGATTCTCGCACCCGTGTCACCGGCCCCCGTCGAGTCGCCTTGACATTGATCCTGGGCAGACTGGCTCAGCCGAGCCTCGCGGGTTACGCTACGTGCGGCGTTTGGCGCCAGCGCGGTGTCCCCGTAGCTCAGTGGATAGAGCGGCCGCCTTCTAAGCGGCGGGTCGTGGGTTCGAATCCCGCCGGGGACGCCAATTCCTCATGGTGAGCGCACCGCTGGTCGGATGCGTTCGGCGCTGGTCGCATGTTCCTGTACGCGGGGAGGGCGTCGACTACGGATGGTCGGGGCCAGAGGACAAGCGCCAACTCACCGTCACCTTTCTCTTTGATCCCCGTCACGAATGTTCCGACGTATGTTCGCCGCGTCTCAGGGATCGCGGAGGCACGCAAGTGCGACGTAACCGCAAGGCACGCAAGCCGAGCATGAGCTTCCCTCGCCAGCCTCGCCAGCCTCGTCCCGCTGGTCGGCTACGTCGAGACAGCTAGACCAGGCCGCGTCGGGGGTCATGGACCCCGGTGCGACAATCGGCGAGACACGCGGGCAGCTTTGACGCGCGGCCCAAACACCGGCCGCCGGGACCGCGCCGAGCCACTGGCGAGACCGAGCCGCGCGCCTTCGTCCAGAGGGAGGAAGAGGGATGGCCGGACGCCGTACGGGTGGCCGCGCTCTCGCGAGCTTCGCCATCGCGGCCATCCTGGCCGCGTGCAGCGCGAGTCCAACCCCGGTGCCGGCGACGCCGACACCAACTCCGCCATCAACTCCGACACCAGCACAGACGCCGCAGCCAACCAGCACGCCCGACCTTGTGCTGGCTCGCCAGACCGCAACCCTGTACGAGCAGGACTTCGAGTCGGGAACGGCACTGGGGCTCTTCGACCAAGTCGGCAAGTGGTCTGTCTCAACTGCCAGTACCGGCAACCACGTCTTCTGCAACGGGATCTCCGCAGACTGGCAGTCGTTCAAGTTCGGCAGCGATACCTGGACCGACTACGCCGTGCAGGCACGCGTAGAGTTCCAGGACGAGACTCCTGGTCAAGCTGCCGAGCTGTACGCCAGGATCGACTCATCGGGCGATGGATACCGGGGAACCCTGAGCCAGGGCTCGGCCGGTCTGACCTATTACTCCCCACCAACCAGCCTGGGCGGCTCATCTACCCCAACGCAGGCGAACACCTGGTACACGCTTCGTGTCGAGGCCGCCGGCCGCCACCTCAGCTTCTTCATCGACGACCGACCGATGGCCGATGGCCTCGACAGCCAGAGCTCGATCGGGACGGCCGGCTTCGGCGTCGGTCCCAATACCAGGGCCTGCGTGGACGACATCCGCCTCTGGGCACTCACGCCGGACGGCCAGATCGTCAGCACCAGTCCACGCGCCAAGTACGAGGCTGACTGCGAACAATGCTTCGTCTTCGATGAAGGTCCCGCGGCGCCTATTGGGGACCCGGCTACCGCCGGCTGGACCTATCGACCCGAAGACCGAAGAGAAATCGTCTACCTCGATGAGAACTACCAGGTTCCAGCAGGGGCAAACAGGACATTCGACAACAAGATCATCATCATCAAGCCCGTAAAGAGAAGGGACATCCAAGTCTTCGGGACCTTGACCATTACCAATTCGCTGATGCTCTGGCGGCAGACGGATAGCCAGCAAACCCGGTTGGCAATCGAGAAGGGAGGGACCTTGATCGTCAAGGACTCATACGCCTTCTCGGGCAACCAATACTGGCTGAACTGGGTATACGACGATGGCTCCACAGCCAAGTTCGATCATTTCGTCGGCGATCCATGGACGACCATACACGGATCTGTCAACTACAGTGCGATGAACTACTCCACCGTGCGACTCACTCTGTTGGACGACGCGCACGATACGCACGTTCAGATATCGAACGCACATGAGGTGTGGTTTGAGGTATTTCCCCCAGAGGGGACTTTCACCTTCACACTGCCTGCCAAACACCAATGGGCGGATTGGACCATTTCCGACATCTGGAAGAACACGACAGTAGAGGTACACGATTCGTATATCTACGAACGCGATATCAGCGTGAGGCCGAATACCCACGTGACGGTTCAAGATACTCCCAGTGGCTTCGGCGTAGGCTGGTCGATAAACAAAGACAGCCCTGGGTATGTGGATTGTGAATTGAGGAACGTGGGTGAGCCGGGAGTCGGAACTGAAGGAACTGGAGGCGGGAAGTACTACGAGAAGATGACCTGGGACCTGCCTTGTGACAATTCATCGCTGACAGTGAAGAACGCCCGCCTTGAGAAGACGTGGCCCTATATCTGGGGTTTCGTCCACTTGAAGGTTTATGAGTGCAACTTGGCTGATATCGGCATCTATGCTGCTGTCGGCAACATCTATGGTCCTATCGCCACGGCTGAGGTATATGAGTCAACCATTGACGAGATCTTCGACAATGGTGGTGGGCGTTTCTATGTTGAGAATTCTGAAGTCTCGAACATCATTGCTGTTAGAGATGCGGGCTCTGTGGTCTATGGCTACGGGGTGACGGGCCCGTATGAGTTGTTGAAGAGCGGTGGTGGCCTTTACGTTCCATTGGACAAGCCGGGTCCGCCATGGTGACCGTGGCACGCGAATGTGCAACCTGGGGTGTGGCCGGGTTCGGCACGTTCGAGTGGGCGGTCCCACGCCGCTGAAGACGGGTCGCGGTTGCAGCGACGATCTCTGCCGGTCCGACTGCCTGCCGATTGTCGAGTAGGTGGCACCGGGGCCTCGGGCGGGCCTGCGTGCGGAGTCCGCCCGATCGCACGTTGCCGGGCCACCCAGCAAACGGAGGCCGCCGCATACCCGCCCCGGCGCGCGGCCGCCCTGCAGCGCGCTACACGTAGCCGGCGGCGACCACCAGGACCCAGGCCATCATGAACCAGTGGAGCAGCCAGCCCCATATGAACGACTTCGTCCGCCAGGCCAGCAGACCGAGGACGGCTCCGCCGAAGAGGGTTGACAGCTGCTCGATCTCCGGCTTCCAGACGTGCATCAACGCGAACGGGATGACCTGGAGCCAGATCGCGTCGGTGCCGTACTTGCGCGCCAGCGCCCACATCAGCCAGCCCCGGAAGAAGAACTCCCAGGCCAGCAGGTCCACGCCCGTGTCGATGATCAAGCGCCACATCGGGCGGCCCGCGATGGTGTCGGTGTAGTACGCGCGGAAGTCGGGCAGACGGCCCAGGAACCAGATGGCGACGGTCATCACGGCGACGCCGAGGACGACCACTACCAGGCCGAGGCGCCAGTCGCCGAGCCTCAGCCCGTATCGACGCGGATCCTCGCGCCAGACCAGCAGGATGATCGCGAGCGGGATGATGAACTCGAGGACGAACCGGTCGTACTCCGCCTCCACGAACCGGTTGTTGAAGGCGATGATCAGGATGACGGTGGCGACGGAGACGATCTGGACTATCCGGGCATCGAAATCGACGCCCCAGATCCGCCACGTCCGCGACGGCTGATCGGAGAGGGCGTCTGACTCGGCGGAGCCACCCGCTGCGTTGACCGTCTTCATCTCCGCCGGCCGATCCTCGATGCGATGCCCGCGCCAGCCGCTGGTTAGCCGACATCATCGCAGGCAGGGCCCTGCGATGCCCGACCCAAACGGGCCGCGTCGCGTTCCGACCCCGGCTGACGCCGGGCGTCAGTCCGCCAGCACGTCCTTCATGGGCCCGGTGACGACAACCTCGCCCGACTCCTCACTCGGCGGCGTTCCGTCTCCGCCGGGGCGCTTGATCGTGTAGCGATGGGTCAGGCGGGCCGGCCCGGCAGCGATCTGCGCGCTCACGGTGCAGTATCTGGTTGCGGATAGTTCGATGGAGCGCGCGACGGCCGCCGTCTCGACGTTCCCCTCTACGACGTGGGTGATCGTTATCTCAGTGTAGATGTTGGGCGCCTTCTCGCGCTGGATGCCGCTAACTTCCACCGAATACCGGTCTAGGACCTGCCGCTTCTTGGCCATGATCTCGATGACGTCCATGGCCGTGCAGCCAGCGATCGCGGCCAGGACCAGCTCGGTGGGACGCGGGCCGGTGTTGCCCGCGGCATTGTCGATGACGACGTCGTGGCCCGAGCCTGTGCCGGCGACGAACCGCAGTCCGCCCTCGTGTCTGAGGCTGACCCGCTTCTCGCCCACGCTTTCCTCCTGTTCGCCGGAGATCCGTCTCCTGTAGCACCAGCCTACCGCGCCGGCAGAAACTCGACCGCGCGGTCGGCCCGGCCGCTCTCCCGGGCGCCCTCGCCGCCGGCCTCCGGCGCGGCGAACTGTTCGCGGTAAAGCCTCGCGTAGAGCCCGTCCGCCGCCAGCAGCTCCGCGTGCGTACCCCGCTCGACGATGCGGCCGCGTTCATAGACCAGGATCAGGTCGGCGCGCAGGATCGTCGAGAGCCGGTGAGCGATGGCGATCGTGGTCCGGCCGGCCTCCAGGCCCTCCAGCGCGCTCTGGATCAGGCGCTCGCTGACCGTGTCCAGGGCGGAGGTGGCCTCGTCGAGGATCAGGACGCGAGGGTCCTTCAGCAGGACGCGCGCGATGGCAATGCGCTGCTTCTCGCCGCCGGAAAGCTTGTAGCCGCGCTCGCCGACGATCGTCGCGTAGCCTTCGGGCAGCTCCATGATCCGGTCGTGGATCGCGGCCGCCCGGGCCGCCGTCTCCAGGTCGTCGTCCGACGCATCCGGCCGGGCGTAGCGAAGGTTGTCGCGGATCGAGCTGTGGAAGAGGTAGGTCTCCTGGGTCACGAACCCGACGATGCACCCGATGGATTCCAGCCTGATCCGCCGGACGTCGATGCCGTCGATCTCGACGGCGCCCGAATCGACGTCGTAGAGGCGGGGGATGAGGTAAGTCGTGCTGGTCTTGCCTGCACCCGAAGGCCCCACCAGGGCGACGAGCTGGCCGGGCTTGACCTCGAAGTCGATCCCCTCGAGGGCAAAGGCGTGCGGTGCGTCGGCTTCGGCGGCATCGGCTGCTTCGGCGTCCGCCGCGTCGGCGCCCGCGGCTCGCTCGGCCGCAGCGCCGGCGGCAGCATACAACCCCGCCGCCCCGCCCTCGGCCGCCGCACCCTCCGCGGCGTATAGAGCAGCCGCCGCGCTTTCGATCGCCGCGCCGGCCGCTGCCAGCGACGCCTTCGTCGGGTAGCGGAACCAGACGTCGCGCAGCCGGACCGAGCCCTGCACCGCCGCCGGGTCGAGCGCGATCGCGTCGGGCGCGTCGGCTATCTCGGGCTTCATCTCGAGGTACTCGAAGATCCGGTCGAAGAGGGCCAGCGCGCCCTGTAGCTCGACCTGGACGTTGAGCAGCTGCCCGAGCGGGAAGAAGAGCCGGCTCTGAAGCGTCGTGAAGGCCACGATATCGCCGATCGTGGGTGGGTGCGGGTCGTGGTTGATGGCCAGGTAGCCGGCCAGCCAGTACACGAAGGCCGGGATGATCGACATGATCGTACCGATCAAGGCGAAGAACCACCGGCCCACCATCGCCTGGCGGATCTGGTTCCTGGCCACGCGCTCGTTGAGGCCGGCGAAGCGGGTGTTCGAGGCCGCCTGCTGCCCGAACGTCTTGGATAGAAGGATGCCGCTGACGCTGAGCGTCTCCTCGGTCGCCGCGGTCATGTCGGCCAGCGACTTCTGCGTCTCCGTCGAAGCCTCTCGCCGAACCTTGCCGACGCGATTGGCCATGAAGGCGAACACCGGCAACATGACGAGCGAAAGAGCGGTGAGCCGCCAGTCGATGAAGAGCATCGCGATGACGGTGCTGACGACGACGGCCACGTTGCTGGTGATGCTCGCCGCCGTGTCCGTCACGACCGACTGGATCCCGCCCACGTCGTTGCTGAGGCGGCTCTGGATCTCGCCGGTCCGCGTCTCGGTGAAGAAGCGCAGCGGCATCGACTGGAGGTGGGCGTAGAGCGCGCCGCGGAGGTCGCGCATGACGCTCTGGCCGACCTTGTTGTTGAGATAGCTCTGGCCGATCCCGATCAGGCTGGAGACGATCGGGATGGCGATCATCATCAGGACGAAGAGGTTGAGCAGGCCCCAGTCGAGGTGGCCGATGGCAACGTCGATGAGCAGCTTGAGAAGGATCGGGTTGATGACGCCCAGGCCGCTGGTCAGCAGGATCGCGCCGAGGACGACCAGGACCTCGAACCGGTAGGGAACGAAGAAGACGACGATCTTCCGAGCGGTCAGGTAGCGGCGCTCCCGCGGCACGGGCGGCTGTTCTCCACGTGATGTGGACTCGGCGAAGCGGCGGCGGCCGCCGCCTGGAAAGGACATGCTGGTAGGGGCTCCGTTGCTGTGCCGGCTCACGCTAGCAGGGGATCGAGATCGATGCCCCCGGCCGATCCCGGTCGTTCCGCTGTCGTACCGCGAGGCCCGGTGTACGCCCTCGCCGGTGGTCCAGCCCAGCGCCCCCGCGACCCCCGGCTCGCGCCGGAGGTCGTTTTCGAGCACGACTCGGACCTGATCGCCGCGATCAGCGAGGTGGCGACGATTCGCGAGGCGAGGGATCGCGCACATGCCGAGCGAGCCGTCCCCGATCGGATGTCCGGCTACGTCACGGGTGGACCCTTCGTCCTGTACGACGACAAGGCGCGCAAGGAGACCTGCCGGAGCTGACCCCTGGCGAGAGGCGGCCGGCTAGGGCGCGCCGGCGACCCCTAGCTCCAACGCCGTTGCCGCGTGTGATTCCTGCACTTCCAGCCACCGTTCCGCGTCGATCGCGGCCCGGCAACCCTCGCCGGCGGCCGTGACGGCCTGGCGATACCGGGGATCGTCCACGTCGCCGGCCACGAACACGCCGTCGATCTTCGAGGCCGTCGTTGTGCCATCGGCCCGCAGATAGCCCTTCTCGTCGGTCCCGAGCCACTCCCGGAAGACGGCCACGTTGGGCCGGTGGCCGATCGCCACGAAGAGACCGTCGAGGCGCAGCGTCTCCACGCCGGGCTCGTTCGTCTTGCGGAGCCGCACCCCCTCGACGTGCTCGTCGCCGAGCACCTCCATGATGGTGCGGTTGAGATGCAGCTCGATCTTGGGGTGGGATGCCGCGCGGTCCTGCATGATCTTGCTGCCGCGAAAGGCGTCGCGGCGATGGATGAGGTGGACCTTGCTGGCGAAGCGGGTCAGGAAGAGCGCCTCCTCGAGGGCGCTGTCGCCGCCGCCGACGACGGCGATCTCCTTGTCCCTGAAGAAGAAGCCGTCGCATGTCGCGCAGGCGCTGACGCCCCGACCCCGCAGCCTCGTCTCGCTCTCCAGGCCGAGCCACAGCGCCTCCGCGCCGGTGGCGACGATGACGGCCTGGGCGCGGTACTCGACTCCGGCCGCCCAGAGGCGGAAGGGCCGGCTGCCGAGGTCGACACGATCCACGTCGGCGTCGACGATCCGGGCACCGAAGCGTTCGGCCTGGGACCGGAAGAGGCCCATCAACTCGGGGCCCTGCACGCCGTCCGGGAAGCCGGGGTAGTTCTCCACCTCGCTCGTGATCATCAGCTGACCGCCGCCGGCGATCCCGCCGATGACGATCGGCTCGAGGTTGGCGCGGGCACTGTAGATCGCGGCCGTGAGCCCGGCCGGGCCGGAGCCGACGATGACGACGCGAGCGGCCACGGGTTCACCCGATCCGGCCGCAGCCGGCTCCGCCGCGGCGGGCACGGACGACACTGCGGCTGCCTCGTCGGCCGCCACGGGGGCGAGGAAAGTCAGGCCGAGGCCGCTGAGTGGACTCTTGGACTTGGGTGTGACGTCGTCGCTCATGACCTAATCCTATCACGCGACGCATACTCCCCGGGAGTATCGCGGTCCGCCAGGCGGTCGGAGCCATCGAGCAGGCGTCAGCCGGCGTTCGCGCTCCTGGGCCACGGCCACGCCGCGGCGAGCGATGCCATTGCCAGAGCGACGAGGGCAAATGCCCAGGCTGCACCGGCGATCAACTCGGCGTTCCACTCCTGCTGCTCCACTCGGCGAAGCGAGCGGCCGGCGAGGACGAAGCCGCCTTTCCAGGCGACTGTCACCGCGGCGATACGCACGCCGTCGCGCGGCTGCCAGGTGACCGCGCTCGGTGCGCCGGGCCGGGCCGCGTCCAGGACCGCTCGAGGTGGGGCCGGAGAGCCACCGTCGAGAGTGGCGTTGGTGGCGACGACGGCATGGCTCGCATCGAAGACGATCACGAAGGCCCCGAGGCCGGCGGCCAGATCCACCGGGTTGGCGGCGTCCACCACCGAGCTCGGCGCGGCTCCGGCGTTCAGTCGCGCCGCCGCATCCTCGGCCAGCTGGTACTGCGGGTCGTTGGCCCCACTGCGCAGGTCCTGCTGCGCCTCCAGGTAGACAAGGCCGCTCAGGGCGGTCGCCAGGACGGCGACGGGCAGAAAGATGGCCGCGGCGCGCCGGAGCACCTCGGCACCGGGACGCGAGGTCCGGGTACCGGGTTTCACGGAGGCGGCGCCGGCCATCCCGCCCATCTCCGACGCTAGATCGCCCGGGGCGCGATGGCGTGGACCTGTGGCAGCACCTCTCGTCCGAGCGATTCGAGATTGCGAAGGTCGTCCACGTTGACCAGGTTGAAGATGACGTGCTGCACGCCGACCTCAGCCAGGGTGCCGAACCCGTCTACGATCTCCGCGGGTGTCTGGCGGGCCAGATCGACGCGGGCCAGGTTCGTCCGTTCGATCTCCTCGAAGGGCCGCCCGACCTCGGCGCACCGCTCGCGCAGGACCGCGAACTTGTGGGTCAGCTGATCGGGGCCGCCGAATATGTTGCACGCGTCGGCGTACTTGGCCACCAGCCGCAGCGTCTTCTGCTCACCGCCGCCCCCGATGATGATCCTGGGGTGGGGCTTGCTGATCGCCTGGGGCGAATTGAGCAGCCGGGTGGCCTGATAGTGCTTGCCGTCGAACGGTTGCCCGGAACCACGCTCGCCCTGCCACATGGCGTGGACTATCTGGAGCGTCTCCTCCAGCATCTCGAAGCGGATACCGAGAGGAGGCATGGGGAAGCCGAGCCCGTGACTCTCCTCCTCGTTCCACGCTGCGCCGATGCCCAGGTACGAGCGTCCGCCGCTCAGCACGTCCAGCGTCGTGGCGGCCTTGGCCCACAGCCCGGCCTGCCTGTAGTGGACGCCGCCGACCATGAGACCGAGCGTGGCCGTGCTGGAGTGAGCCGCCATGAACGCCAGCGCCGACCAGCCCTCGAGCATCGGCTCCTCGGGCCGCCCGACACCGCGGATCTGGTAGAAGTGGTCCATCACCCACAGCGAATCGAAGCCGACGGCGTCGGCCGTCTCCGTGATACGGGCGAGCGTCGGGCCGATCGCGGCATCGCCGCCAGGCCAGGTGAACGACGGGATCTGGAGACCGATCTTCACTGAGCGCCTCCGAGGGCAGCGGGACGGGTCCGACGCGGACGAGTGGTAATGGCGCACCCCCGGACAAAGGTTAGCACCGCGACGACCCCGGCCCGGGGACGCGGCGAAGCGAGATACTTGGAGCGGAAGGAGGCGAGCCATGGCGGATCTCCTCTTCGACGAGCGGCGCTGGGGGCGGCCAAGCGTTTGCGCCTTTTGCCCATCGTCTGGTAGGGTGTCGTCCGATCGACACGACCCTTCCGCGATCTTTCGGGAGCGGTCCACCCTGCTGGAGCCTCTATTGCATCAAGCATCGGCCGCGGTGAGTCGGATTCTCGGCCGCCTCGCGCATCTCGTGAATCCTGGAAGCGACTCCGCCTCTGGCGGCGCCCCCGACCCGTTCGCCCGCATCCGCGGGGCCGCCGTGCGCCTGGCCCACCGCGACGGGATCGAACGGCTCGTTCCGGTGGCACTCTGCCTCTTCGTGGCGGCAGCCGCGCTCGTCAGCTGGTTGCCCGAAGTGCGGCCCGCGTCGGCCGCCCCTCGGCCCACTGCGACCTCCCAAACGGGGGCGTTCGGCGGCGCCGCTCCGGCCCCGCAGTTCGGCCAGGGAGACGGGCCCCTCGCCGCGGACTACAACGACATCTACCTCGGGGATGGATCTATCCCGAACATCATGCAGAACCCCGCGGTAGGGATCGACGCGACGACGCTGTTGCGGACCTACACGGTGGTCTCCGGCGACACCCTCAGCGAGATCGCCGGCCGGTTCGGCCTGGCGACGTCCACCATCTACTGGGCAAACAAGGCCCAGCTGCCGGATCCGGCCTCCCTGCGCGTCGGCCAGCAGCTCCTCATCCCGCCGATGGACGGGCTTATCGTCAAGGTCGTCGCGAAGGATACCCTCGCGTCGATCGCGGCCCAGTTCAAGGTTTCGGCCCAGGACATCATCGACGCGAACAACCTGCCCGACACGACCCTGACGCTCGGCCAGACGCTGCTGATCCCTGGTGCAAGCGGCGGCGCGATGCCGGTAGCCAAGGGCAGCACCGGACGCTGGGTCAGCCCCGGGTACTGGGTCTGGCCCGTCGCGGGCAGCAACTACATCAGCCAGTACTTCTGGTCGGGACATCACGCCATCGACATTGCGGCGTCCATGGGGACGCCCGTGATAGCAGCCGTCGGCGGCACCGTGATCTTCGCCGGCTGGCGATCAATCACGGGCGGTGGCAACGTCATCTGGGTCGAGGAGGGGACCAAGCTCTACACGACCTACAACCATCTCTCGGCCTGGTCCGTCCGCGCCGGCCAGAGAATCGTTCCCGGCCAGCACATCGGGTCCGTCGGCATGACCGGCGAGGCCACCGGCCCCCACCTCCACTTCGAGGTATGGCTCGGCCAGCCGTGGGCCCTGGGCACCAGTGCCGATGCCGTCAACCCCTGCCTCTACCTGGCGGGCTGCTAGCCTCCGAGAACAGCTCGGAGGGTCCGCGCGGCCGGGGGCAGGGGGCCGTCCCGCCGCTACAGGCGCTCGATGTGGCCGGGCGTGAATCGCGGACCGAACCGCGGGATTCGTATGCCCGAGGCTTCCAGCAGCCGGATTACCCGGCCTCGTTGGCCCGCGTAGGGGGCCAACAACTCGAGCATCCTGGCGTCGTCGCCGCGAGGCTCGCCGGCGAGCGCCCACGCCACCAGGTCCGGCAGGTGGGCGTCGCCGAGGCTCACGGCGTCGGGATCGCCGAAGGCGCAGGCGCATGCCTCGGCCGCTGTCCACGGTCCGATGCCCGGGATCCGCTGCAGCCGTTCCGAAGCTTCGCCGGGATGCAGTGACATCCACTCCTCGATCTGCGGCTCGAGCCGGCCGATGCGCCTGAGCAGCTCGGCCCGGCGGCGCTCCAGGCCCATTGGGTGGAACTCGAAGTAGGGAAGCGCCGCCAGGCTCGCGCCGGTCGGGGCCAGACGCAGCGGCACAGGCCCGGGCGCCGGCTCTCCCAGTCGCCCGACGAGCGCGGCGTAGGCGGAGTGCGCCTCTTCGGCGGTGAGCTTCTGGCCGGTCACTGCCGGAACCAGCGCCGGCAGCAGTTGCCCGGTGCGAGGCAGCCGCAGGCCGCTGAACCGGCGTTGCAGCT
>Ga0209777_10000393_pt1 | contig 73796 bp, 64 predicted proteins | sample FrelakmetHBP12HB_FD_187147 | JGI IMG/M metagenome (GOLD analysis project Ga0209777, IMG submission 187147) | Freshwater lake sediment microbial communities from the University of Notre Dame, USA, for methane emissions studies -HBP12 HB (SPAdes)... | ecosystem: Environmental > Aquatic >...
CTTCCCCGCCGGGTCCGCTCCCGTGCCCGAAGGCCTGAGGTAACCTCCACCTCGGTCCCCGGGCAAGGCCCGATCCCGCTTCCAAAACAACTGCATACCCGTTACACTGGTGAGTTGCATATTGCCGCGAAGAAGTGGAATCGCGCGGACAAAGTCCTCACGCGAGCACTGGCAATTGCCAACCGCATTGCTCCGGATGGGGACATCGTGCCCGAGGTCCTCCGTAGGCGGGCCGAGGTGGCACTCGGGAGGCAACAACTCGACGATGCGTTGAAAATGGCGAACGATGCTGCAGATCGCGCGATGAAGGCTGGTGATCGCTACGAGCACGCGACTGCTTTGCGCGTGACGGGCCAGGCCCTTCGTGCACACGGTCGTGAGCGCGAGGCGGTTCAAACACTACAATCCGCGCTCGCGACGCTTGAGGAACTGGGCGAAGTCTTCGAGCGGGATCGCATCGTCGCATTGCTCGAAGGCCGGCACGGAAAGAAACCCGGTCGTGTGAGGTACGATTCACCGCAGTCCCGTGAACTCCGACGCCTCCTTGCCGAGCACGGGATGATAGGTTCCTCGCGCCGGCTCCAAGACATGATGCGCCAGATCACACTGGTTGCGCCGATTCAGATGCCGGTCCTGATCCAAGGCGAAACTGGGACCGGCAAAGAGCTCGTCGCTCAGGCGATCCATGCGATTAGTTCTCGGGCTGCTGCGCCACTTGTCGCGTTCAACTGCGCTACTTGTCCACCTGATTTGTTGGATGCTGAGTTGTTCGGGCACGCACGTGGCGCGTTCACCGGGGCGCATCAGGCACGAGTAGGCCTGGTGCGTTCTGCGCAGGGTGGGACCCTCTTTCTGGACGAGATCGGGGAGCTACACGAGGAATCGCAGGCGCGTCTGTTACGGCTGCTTGATTCCGGTGAGATCAGGCCACTCGGGTCGGATCAGTCGATTCGCGCGAATGTTCGAATCATCGCTGCAACCCACGTTGATCTGAAGGACCGGATTGAGCGTCGACGTTTCCGACCAGATCTCTATTTCCGGCTTGCTGGTATCCGTCTGTTTGTCCCCGCCCTCCGCGACCGCCAGGGGGACGTGCGCGAGCTGATCTCGTATTTCGCACAGGAGGCGCGTGTCGAAATCCGCCCGGGATTTGCGGGGTTCGCTGAGTCGGCCCTTCGGCGCATGGAGTCATGCTCGTGGCCGGGCAACGTACGGCAGCTCAGGATGGAGGTCCTCCGTCTTGCGGCGATGACACCCGATGGCGTGCTCGTGGAGGAGTGGGAGCCACCTGACGACCTGACGATCGACTCCGAACGTCTGGATTCGGGTGAAGCGATGCGGATTCTTGAGGATCGCGATCGCCTGGAAGCCTTCGTGCGTGACTGTGAAGGTCAGATGAAGAACGCGGCTTACCGATTGGGAGTATCGCGAGGGCATCTCTATCGCATCCTCAAGAAGACTGGAATCCGCGTGAAGGACATTCATCATTGATCGGTTGAGCGAGTCGCCGGGCCCCTCAGGAGCACGATGCCTCTGTGTTTCTGTCAAGCAAAGTCGTCGGTACGACAGTGATCTGCACTGGCCACCCAAGGTCAGATAATATAATCAGTTAGGCCGTGACGGCCACCGCAGTGTCAAGTGCGTCTTCCAGTGCAATCAATGAACTCGGTCGCGCTGATCAGTGCTAGAACGATCATCGGACTCGTATTTTCTTGTCTTCGGGGAAGTTACGAGATTCACGATTTCGTCCCTCTGACTGGCTCAGGACCTGCTTCCTGTGAGGGCGTGGGGCTTGGAAAGCCCCGATTCGGAGGCGGAAGCCTCCAGCCAGGAAGGGAGGTGAATAGGATGTTCTTCGGAGGTCTTCTTACCGGGTTCTTCTGGTTCCTTGCTTTGGCTCTGGGGCGCGCTGGCTGGTAGCAGTCCTGATCGAAAGCCGATATCGACCGTGATTCCCCAACCTTTTGGCTAGGGCGGGAGCAATGGAAGCAGGAGTTGGCGAAGGCGGCCTCAGCCGTCGGAAGGGAAATCCGATCCGGCGGCGAGGTTGCCTTTTTCGGATCTTCCACGTCCGCACTGAATCGGTTCAATCCGTCCGACCATCGTTTCTCGATTCGCGATTGTGGGAGTAGGACCCACAACTTCCTTGCCGATCAGGTTGCTTTCTGGAATCTTGCCTGCAAGACAAGATGATTCCGCAACCCCGATGACGTGCGGCCAAGTCTGGAGGGCGTGTGCCATGAGCCATGAGCCTCCTCAAGCAGTCAAGAGGCTCGTTCGGAAGCACCGTTCTCGGCCGGTGTCGGTCGTAACATGACCTCCGACCACGCCTCGATACCTCCTGGACTTCCGCAGGGGGTGATCCCGCTCAAACAGCTTCACGGTGGGCAGGAGCGCTCGCTCTGGCGGCTGAGCGAGCCCGAGAAGGGCACGACACGAATCCTGAAGCTGGTTCACCCCAACGCAAGCGTTGAAGCGCGCAAGGGGATCGCGGATGAGTTCCTTCTTCTCGAGCGTATTCGTCATCCGCATTGGGTCAGGCCGATTGGTTTCGTCCACTTCGCAGACGGATCCTGCGGCTACTACATGGAGGATCTCCCAGGGACATCGCCGCTCAGCATCGACGCGCCCGGCTGGGCGCCGCGGGATCTTGATGGTGCGCGTGCGGTGTTGGGCGCGCTCGCCACCTTGCATGCGATCGGCTATGTCCATCTGGACCTCAAGCCCTCGCAGCTGCTGTGCGTGCCGGGGCGTGGCACCGTCCTCATCGATCCTGGGTTGGCCGCGCGCGCGGGGACCCAGGTTGCACCCCGGGGGACGTGGGGTTTCATCGCACCGGAGGTCCTGACAAGTGGCGCATGGGACAGACGCGCCGACCTGTATGCGTTGGGGAGCATTCTTTTTGTTCTCTGGACCGGAGAGAATCTACTTGGTGACGGCGAGATCGTGGAGCAGATCCGGAGGCAGCTGAAGCGGCCGAAGCTACACCTGAGGGACCGCATGGATGATCTCCCGGAAGGGTTGGACCTCGTTGTGGAGTCACTGCTGGATCCAAATCCGAACCGAAGACCCCGCGATGCGGCACAGGCATGGCGAGGTCTTCACATGATGGCGGGCTACCGGGAGTCCTACCTTGAGCGTGAATGTCTGCCGACTCCGAGCGACCTGCCATTTTTCCCACCAGCTGGTGTCGAAGAGGAATGGGTTCGGGCACTACAGGGGGAAGGCATTGATCGCTGGGCGATCGAGGGTCCGCTTGGGAGCGGACACCGGCGGTTGCTCGCAAGGTTGCGCGCACTCGCGGAAGTTGCCGGAGCGCAAGTCTTGGCAGAGAGGGATCGGATCATTGCCCAGATGCCTTCGGGGCGTCATCTAACAGCCCAAATCGGCCGAGGGGAAACTGGCGAACACACGATCGTTCTCGAATGGGTCGGTGAGGAGTGCGCGGCGGCGGCGCTCGAGTCGTATGGACTCAATCCGGAGGGTGGGGAGGCACGGTGGACGCATGAGTTGCTTCGCCTGCGTCTTGAAGAACGGCGCGGAGGGGAATCCGCGCAACGCAGGAGCGGACGGGAGAGACGATCATTGGCCGCTGGCCTGGGCACGGAACTCGATCCAGCTGCTAGAAGACGAATGGCGATGGTACTCGCCGCGGAGTCTAGGAATGAGATCCCGCTGGTGGGTGAAAGTGATTCGCGTCTCGTACGATCCGGTTTCGTACGTGCTGACTCGGAGGGACGACTGGTCCCTTCCACGCCGCCGTGGGATCTCGACTCACTGTGCGCACTCGTTGGAAACGCAGAACTACTCTCAGCCCACCGTCGCTTTCTTGAATTAGGTGGGGCTGATCCTGTCACAAGAGCACGCCATGCTCTTGGTGCCCGGGATGTCGTTGCCGGCCACGCAGCACTCACTGAAGCGGTCGTCACCCTGCGGACACGCGGGGACGCGACAGGTGCTCTAGATCTCTTACACAACGTCGTCTGTGCCCTCGGCGTGAAACCCAATAATGAGTTGACCACTCTTGAAATTGCACTTGTTCTTGAGACTGGAGCCCCGACGGGTTTGTTGTCTCTGCTTTCGAAGCGCGACAGCCTACCAGGACCGTGGGGAGAAGTATTCGATGCGTATCTCTTTCTGAGGGATCGGAAATTCGGTGAAGCGATTGCCACGGCTCGTGCACAACTGGAGGCGGCGGGAGATCCGCGTCTACAGATGGCTGCGAGATCGACAACGATCAGCGCCCTACTTGGTAATGGAAACCTGCATGATGCAGCGACTCTCGCAGTTTCACTCCTGAGGAGTCCGAATTGTACCACCTCGCTGTCCGATAGAGTTTCCGTGGCCACACAGATCGTACAGCGCCTTGACGCATCGGACGAGTTTGCACCCTTCGTTGAAGAAGCGAGGATGTTCCTTCAATCGTCTCTTGAGGTAGCCAATCCCCTGGTGAATCGTGTTGCTGCGAGTGCTCTTGGCCGATATGCCTTCAGAAAAGGGGAGTTCGATAGCTCACGTCGACTCCTTGAGATTGCCGTCAGGGCAGCAGAGCAATGGGGCAGCCCAATAGCCCGAGCGATCGCCCAAATGAACCTGGCTGGTGTGTGTTTTGTAGATGGGCGTCTGGCGGAGAGCGAGGCGCTAAACCGCGCGGCTCTCGCGGTATGCCAGCAGTTCGAACGTAGCGGGGATGCAGCGACCGCGCTGCGCAACATTGCCACGATTCTTGACTCGACCGGGCGCTTGAGCGAGGCCTTGGATTGCGTGCGGCAAGCGCGCCAAATGCTTGAACACACAGGACCACGACGTCTCGCTCTTCATGCTCTCTCGCACGAGCTGACTGTCTTAACAAGTGCCGGTCTTCACGTGGCTGGGCGCAAAGTATTCCAGGTTCTTGTTGAACAGTTGGCTGAGATCAACGATCCCCTCATTACCACGAATCTGTATTCCGATCTGGCACAAATCGAGCGAGACGAAGGAAGGCTGGAGGAAGCAAGAGCCTGCCTTGACCATTCCATTGTGATCGCGAGAGAGGCGGGTGCAAGGGATGAGGTCGCCCGGAGCGCATTTGGACGTGCGATGCTGGAGCTTGCAGGGGGGAATACTGACAAGGCCATTCCATTCCTAGAAGAGGGAGAAGGGGTGTTCCAATTCGCCCCTAGTTCTGAGATCGCTCCACTTCGGGACTTTACACTCGCGATGTCTTGCTTCGCGAAGGACAGGAATGTAGCCATGAATGAAGCTCGCTGCCACGTTCGAAGGGCGGCTGAGACGGCGAGGAAGTCCGAGCGAAGACCGTGGCTTTGGCTCTGTCACGCGGCTGAAGCTGGGATAGCTCATTGCCTATCAGACACGAAAGGTGAGCGCGAGTCCCTGGGTGCAGCTCGACTTGCGTTGCGTGAACTCCTCGACGCAATTGGTACGGTTGCTTTGCAGGAGTCCTACATAGTCCGGCCGGATCCCCGTACGTTACTTGCGTGGTGCGACGGGGAGTATTCCGCAGCATCGATTCGGCACGGAAGCTCGAACTTGGCGATCTTCTGCAGGTAACCGGAGAGTCAGTCACTGCTCTTTACTGTGTGGACGTTCCCTCTGTGGCGGATTCCAACCAAGTAGCTCCAATCCAATCACGTGGGGATGGTTAGCAGCGGATCCGGAGATCCAGCTGGACGAACCATGGGGATGACTGCCTGATTGGATCCTGCTTCCGCGGCTCCACAAGGAACAACTGCCGATCGCGGCGACTCCGTATGTCATTACTTCGCATCTAACTAGAGCATCGGCCGGGTGCCGGCCAGATCGCGGTCCCACAACTGGTCCTGAACCTGCCCCCTCCTCGACCGGACTACCAGCCCTGGAGGAGAGAGCCATGAATTCCTACAAGATCCAATTGCTGCTCATCGTGGTCGCGGTTGTGGCCTCGCTGGCCGGATGCTCCTCGGATCGCCAGCCGGGGCCGATAGCGCCGGTTCTTTCCGTTCCCATGGAGGAACTCGAGATTGACTCCCTCATGGTAGGACCTTCCGGCGGCAGCCTGGGGGTCGTAGGTGTGAATCTGACCATCCCTGCGGGCGCTCTCTCGGAAACGATTCTCATCAAGATGACAAAGCTGCCTGATGGATCAGTTGATCTCACCCCGAACGGACAGCGGTTTGCGAAGAGGGTGTTCCTTAGCTTTGTTGTACCCGCTGGGGCAAGTGTGAATGAAACTGTCGTCAGATGGTACGATCCTTCGTCTCAAGGCTGGGTTACGATTCCAAGCATAGGTACACTCTCAACGCGGATCGCTTCTCTTGCGCACTTCTCTAAGTACGAGATTGCTGAAGTCGAACCCGGTCTGACTGACTAGCGTCGCTTTCCCCGGGCCGTGCCCATACCCACCAATGGACATGGCCCGGGTCTTTCTCTATCCAGCCCGCGCATTTTCCCCCAAGGCCACCTACCTGCTTGCTCCCCGACGTTCGGACAGGACACCCGGCCCCCACCCCTGCCCTTGAGCTTGGCCATCCCCATCATCAAGAGACCCGACCCACAACCCTTTGAAGGGTGCACAAGAGCCCCGGCTCCATACCTTCGTGAACCGCCGCCGCCACTATTCCTCCCACCCCCAAATGACCTGCAGCCCTCACCCGCCCGGCCGGTTTGCTCCTTGTCCCGTTCCGGTGGCCGCTCGTATCATCGCGCTTCGGGACAATATCGTGATCGACTGGGAATCAGGACGGCTCTCGATCGACTGGGATGGCCTTAGCGGGGCAGCCCAGATTCCGCTTGCGCGCCGGATCTATGTCAACCGCAACCTGCGAATGGCCGGCATCAAGGCGATCGGCTTTGACATGGACCACACTCTCGCCCTCTATGACCCGGTCCCGTTCGAGGAGCTCGCGTTCGAGGAGACCAAGGGCAAGCTCCTCGACGCCGGCTATCCCGAGGAGCTTCGCGCGGCCCGATACAACCCGCGCTTCGCAATTCGCGGCCTCGTCGTGGACAAGCGTCGCGGGAACATCCTCAAGATGGATCAGCATCGCTACGTCGCGAAGGTCTGGCACGGACTGGCGCCGATTCCCTACGAGGAACGGAAGAGGCTCTATCAACGAAGCGCGATCCAGCTCGGCAACGGTGACTTCGTCGCAATCGACACGCCGTTCTCGCTGCCCGAGATCGCGCTCTACGCTGTCACCGTTGACATCGCGGACGGCCTCAAGCGCCCCGCCAAGGCTGCATCCAGGATCACATCTCGGCGGACAGCAGCCGGTACTGCAAGAGGCCTCAGCACCGACCTCCGCAAGCGCGCGGGTCGTCGCCCCGACTACTACAGAATCTACGAAGAGGTCCGTGCTGCAATGGATCAGGCTCACGCGGACGGGAGCATCAAGAGCCGCATCGCCCTCGACCCCGACCGTTACCTGGTTCGCGATCCGGCGCTCCCCGCAACCCTGGATCGGATGAAGAAGCACGGATATCGCCTCTTCCTCCTCACGAACTCGGAGGCCGACTACACGGCGTTGATCATGGACCGTCTTCTGAGCCGCCAACTTCCGAGCCGTCCCCACTGGACGGACTTCTTCGATGTGATCGTCGTCCGCGCGGGGAAGCCCCGATTCTTCCAAGATAGAGCACAAGCGAAGCCGATCATCCTGCCCGGGGCCCCGTCCTCGGACGCGGGACCTTCGCAGGAAAAGCCCCAACGCCCGGGCGGCGCGCGGCCTCGACGCCCGATGCCGGGCAAGGCGTTCACGGGGGGGGGCGTGGCGGATTTGGAGAAGCGCCTCGGCTGCGCGGGCGACCAGATCCTTTACTTCGGCGACCACACGTACGGCGACATCTTGAAGTCCAAGAGGGTGCGCTTCTGGCGAACTGCAATGGTCGTGCAGGAGCTGGAGCGCGAGATCGCGACGCTCGAGAGATGCTGCGAGAGCCTGGCGGAAGTGCGACGCCTTGTGGATCGACGCGAGGAGTTGGAGTTCATCAGCGACTTCCTGGACCGGGCACCGGAGGGTCACGCCGTCCTGCCGCAGGGATTGACCCGACGACAGGCGCGCAGCGCGAGCGGCGCCATCACGCAAGAGATCGATCGTCTGGATGCGAGGGTTGCGGGTCTCGAGGACCAGTGCGAGAGGGAGCACAACCCGCACTGGGGACCGCTGTTCCGCACGGGGCGGGAACTGAGCCATTTCGCGGCTCAGGTCCGGGGATTCGCCTGCATCTACACGAGCCGCGTGTCGAACTTCCTGCGCTACCCGATGGACAGGTACTTCCAGGTCCATCCGGATCGGATGCCCCATGAGGATCCGGATAGAGCTTGAGTCCACCATGGTCCCCAGCCCCACGCAATGGGCATGCGCGGGTTTGACACCCGTCGGGCCGTATGATACGTTGCCCGTCGGTTCTAGCCGGGGTGCCCGATTGCGGATAGAGACCGCGTCGGGTTGTGGGGTGGATTGCCTCCGGGAGGGTTCGATGGTGCACAGGGTGGGGCGGTTGGGGCCTTCGCTCCTTTTGACCTTCGTCTTGACCTTTGTCGGCTTGAGTTACCTTCCCGGGCTGTCCTCAGCAGCGGATCCGGTCGGCAAGATGAATGTCTGCGGCCAGTTCGGCTTCGCCAGCTACGGCATGTCCCAGGTCAACGCGGGAATCAGCCGGGGCAACGCCATCGTCGAGCGAAACGCGACCGCCCCCTGGAAGACTCCCGATCATCTCCACCATGGCCTTGACTTCATGGGCGACGCCAACTATGACCTCACAAAGACCATCCGGATCGGCCTCAACTACGGAAGGACCTCCGGGACGACGAAGGTGGACTTCGTCGAGGTCATGTCGGTCGAAGCGAAGACCACGACTCTTGTCCCTCGCGTCTTCTACCGACTCCCCTGGCGTCCACTTGAGAACATGACGTTCAGGGCGTTCGGAGGATTGGTTCTGCTGCGGAATGCGCGCACCACCATCACTCACGAGAACACGAGCAGGAGCAAAGCTCGCCTGGAGAGCCTGACGATCGAAGGTTCGGGGACGGGCCTCACGGGTGGGATCACGTCGGAATACACGATCTCCGATCGATTCACCCTCGGCTTCGAGGCGGGGTACCGCAAGGCGACCGCGAAATTCGGCTCGGGTTCCTACTCGATTTCGAAGATCCCGAACCCCGGCCTGGATGACAACCATGACGGGGTCCCCAACAACCGAGAGCTGAGAATCGATTCTCTCCTGTGGGGCTTCATGAAGACGGACCACTACATCCGGGGCGAAGAGCCGCAAATTCGCTCGCTGGACACGGACTTTTCCGGGGTCGACGTCCGGGTCGCCCTGCACCTGTACATCTTCTAGTCGATTCGACCTAGTCGGAACGCCCCGGGCCAGCATGTTGCAGGCTTGGGGTGTTTCTGCGCACCCGACCGATTCCGCGCGGATTCCTCCCCGATCCGCCCTGAGATTTCCTGCCCTGGATGGAACCGGCTGTGGCACGCTCTGTGAAACGCGGGATGCCGGGTGCAAGTGCCGATAGCTCTTGGGAGCTGCTGAGGGAAGCACCGCTGAAGAAAGGACATGAGTTGAAGGGAACCGCTGGTCGCATCGCCACCGGCCTGCTGGCCACGCTTCTGCTCGGAGCGGCATCCGGCCGGGCCCTGCCCGGCGACCTCAAATCGGCTCCTGCCCCGGGCGCGGCGTCGCTCTCGCCGGCGGATCTGCGGGAAGGAACGCGCGGTACCGCATACACCGTGTTCCATGGCGATCAGCCGACCCCTTTCCCGATCGAGATCCTGGGCGTGTTGACCGCTTCCCGCCCGAAGGGGGACTTGATCGTGTTCAAGGCCCTCGGCGATTCGCTCGCGGAGAGCGGAATCATGGCCGGGATGAGTGGAAGCCCGGTCTACGTGAATGGAAGGATCATCGGTGCGATCGCGTTTGCGTTTCCGTTCGCGAAGGAAGCGATCGGCATGATCACGCCGATCGGCGAGATGCGGGAGGGCATGTCCCGGACCGACGAGCCGCCCGCTCCGTGGGCGGGGATCGCCGCCGACGTCTATCAGCCGATGTTGAGGAGCTTCCTGACCCGCTCCGTGGATTCCTCGATCTGGGACCGGATGATCCCGGAGGTTCCGCAGACCGCGGGTGTGGGCGCGCGATTGATCAGTCTCTGCGGCAGCGGATGGGCGCAGGGAATGGAGTCCGCCCTCGAAGGTTTCTCGCAGCGTACTGGGCTTCAACTGCTCCCCGCGTCTGGAGCGGAAGCATGGTCAGATGTAAGAGGCGGTTCTATCGGCGCGAGCAGCAACTCCTCCAGTGCCGGGAACGCGTGCGGCCTGGTTCCGGGCTCCGCGATCGGGGTGGCGCTGATCGCCGGGGATGCAGCCCTCTCGGCGATTGGCACGCTCACGGAGCGCGATGGAGACCACTTCGTTGCCTTCGGGCATCCGCTTTTTCAGGCGGGCCCGGTCGCGCTCCCAGTGACTTCCGCGAGAATCCTGGCGGTTGTCCCGTCATTGAACAATTCGTTCAAGGTGGGGAGCACGGGGCCGGTGATCGGTACGATCCGCCAGGACCTTCGCGCGGGCATCAGCGGCAACTTCGGCGAGGTCCCGCCGATGCTGCCCGTGCGGGTGGTCGTGAATGGTCCCGCCGGCGGCGAGACCTATCACTACCGAATCGCGCGTGGCTATCTGCTTGAGCCAACGATGCTGGCGTGGGTCGTCAACAATTCATTCCTGCAGCACGGATGGAGGCTCGGTGAGGCGACGGTCGATGGACGGCTCACATTCCACTACAACAAGACGCAGGTACTCGTCCGGCGCGATCGGGTCACCACGAAGTCCCCGGCGACGGAGATCGCGGAGCAGCTTCTCGGCCCGATCCCGGTCCTCTTGTCAAATCCGTTCAAGCCGGTCATCGCCGATTCGGTCGCGATCGAGGTAAACTACTCGACCGCCGCCCGCCAGTCCGCGTTGATCGATTTCTATGCGGAGCGTGCGAGAATCCGTGCCGGCGAGAGGCTTTCCCTCACCGCGCGACTGCAGAATTACCAAGGAGAGACAAGGGAATTCCCGATCGAGGTTCCGATCCCCGAGAGATGGCGGGGGAAGAATCTGCTCATCATCGCCGGCGGGATTCAGGACTTGACCGAATGGGACAAGGACCGCGCACCGATCCTCTATGAGCCGAAGGAGTTTTCTTCGCTCGAACGGATGATCCGGGAATTCCCCGACGCAGGGGACCTCGTCATCCGTATATACGGGGAGGGGGAGGGGGTCGTCCTGGGCGATCGTGAGATGGGTCCGCTTCCGGCGTCCATCGCGTCCGTGCTCGGTGCCGGACACAAGAGAGGCCCGGCCCAGACCGCGCCGAACTACCTCCTCGAGGAGAGGAAGATCGATGCCGGCGGTGTGGTGAGCGGCGGAATCGGCGTGCGGGTGCGGGTCGAGTAAGCCAGGGAGGAAGGATGAAGTTCGGGCTCGTGGGAGCGGTCGCGCTCGGGGCGACCTTCTGTGTTGCAGGCGGGGCTTGGGCGAACCACACGCGATCCGCGCGAATCGAGGGCCTCGGCGCGTTTCGCAAGGCGGAGATGAGCGGGATCGCGCTCGACGGCGAGGGCGACGTTCGGCCGGGGCCGGTCGCGAAGACGTTCACATCGGATGCCGGCGCCCAGGTGTGGTCGATCATCCGGGCCCGCGACGGGGCGATCTATGCGAGCACAGGCTCGAACGGGGCCGTGTACCGGATCGATGGGGACGGAGCGGCGCACCGGGTGGACACCTTCGAGTACGAGGTCTTCACGGTGGTCGAGGGGAAGGACGGTCGCATCTACGCCTCCGGGGCTCCCAACGCAACGATCACGCGGATCGATCGTGACGGATCAACGCAGACGCTCTTCGACACCCCCGAGAAGATCGTCTGGTGTCTGCTCGCGGATGCGGACGGCAATCTGTACGCCGGCACGGGGGACCACGGGTTCCTGTACAAGATCACTCCGGACGGCAAGGGATCGGTCCTTTATCGGTCGCAGGATTCGCATATCGTCAGCCTCGCCTGGTCAAGGGACGGCAAGCTGATCGCGGGGACCGACGGACGCGGACTCCTCCTCCGGATTGATCCCCGCTCGGGAGCAGGGGACGTCCTGTACGAGGTCCAGTCCTCCGAGATCTCGAAGATCGTCGTGGCGCCATCGGGGGATATCTACTTCGCATCAACCGGCGCGGCGCAGCCGAAGGATCCGAAGCCTGACGAGAAGGACGGTCACGATCAAACGGTCACCCTGGGCGAGGACAGCGGTCCCGGGGAAGATGGCCCGGGACCGGCGGGAGGATCCCGGATCTTCGTGCGCGAGCTCGACGGCTCGGTCCACACGGTGTGGCAATCTCCGGAGGAGTCGATCCATGCGCTCGTGCTGGACAGCGAAGGACGACTTCTCGTTGGCACCGGGGACGCGGCGGCGCTCTACCGCGTCACGCCGAACGGCGATGGGACACTGCTATGGAAGCCCGAGGTCGGCCAGGTCCTCTCGCTCCTCGTCGAAGGGGAGACGATCCTCGCGGGGACGGGCAACCCAGGGAAGGTCTTCCGGCTCGGGCCGGACACCGATCACAACGCATGGATCCGCCCGGAACCGATCGATGCCGGAACGAGCGCATCGTGGGGACGGGCGATCTGGAATGTCTTACCGGGCTCAGGTAAATGGGAGTTCCGAACACGCTGCGGCCAGACCGAGCGGCCCGACTCGACATGGGCCGGCTGGAGTCCGGCGCTGAGTGACCCGGATGGATCCCGCATCCCGAGCTCTCCGGCCCGCTACCTGCAGGTCGAAGCGCGTTTCGTGGCCGAGGGCGACAAGGACCCGTCCGGACTGAGCCGGGTGTGGCTCTCCTACAGCGAACCAAACATGCCTCCGCGCCTGGGCCGGATCCGCTTTTCCACCGACGACGGGACGGGAGGGGGCAGCGGTGGCCATGACTCTGGCAGTTTCACGCAGGACCTAGGCGGGGGCGTGCGCGTGCAGGTGCAACGCAGCCAGCCGCCCCCCGCCGCGCCGGGCCAGGACGAGCCGCCGCCTCCCTGGGTGCGGGACGTACGCTCGGTCACGTGGGACGCTCAGGATCCCGACAGCGACACCATGAATTTCAATCTCGGGATCCGACGGGTCGGTGAGGCGAAGTTCCGTTCGCTCGCCCGCGATCTCACCGTGAACACCTATGCGATCGATACGGGGAAGCTCCCCGCCGGGGAATACGAAATCGAGGTGACCGCTGCCGACAGCCCTTCGAATGCCTCCGGCGAAGGGCTCACAGATCGCAAGATTGGCGGGCCGTTCCGGGTGGATCACATGCCGCCCGAGATCATCGGCCTTCGCGCGGAGCGCTCGAAGCCTCTCGAGATCACGGTGGAGGGGTTGGCGCGCGACATGGTCTCACCAATCGTGCGCCTCGAACTCTCGTGGGATGGGAAGCCCTGGAGGCCGATCATCCCGGAAAGCGGATTCCTCGACGGGCGGGAGGAGCCGTTCAAGGCCGTGCTCCCGCTCGATCGCGAGGATCAGGGATCGTGGATCGCCGTGCGGGCGATCGACGCGGCGGGCAACGAAGGGGTCGGGCGGATCTGGCTCGAGCAATAGCGTCTAGTACGCCTTCCCCCAGATGACCCTGCGCGAGGACGGGGCGCCGCAGACGACGCAGCGGCCGTTCTCGCGGAGGTCGTCCCCCTCGGGCACCGTGCGGATCGTCGCCTTGGTCTCCTCCTTGACCTTCGCCTCGCACGTGGGCGACCCGCACCAGTGGGCGAGGGCGAAGCCGCTGTCCGCCGCCATGTAGGCGATGAAGGCGGGATAGTCCTCGACCGGCTTCGTGTGCGCGTCCCGGAACGCGAGGGCCTTGCGATACAGCTCTGCCTGCATCGCGTCGAGGGTGGCGCGCAACGCTGCTGCAATGCCATCTCGTGGCACGAACTGTTTCGAGCGATCGTCGCGGCGCACGAGAACGACCTGCCCCTTCGCGAGGTCCTTCGGGCCCGTCTCGATCCGCACGCAGACCCCCTTGGACTCCCACTCGGCGTATTTCCAGCCCGGCGTGAGCTGGTCGCGCATGTCGCTCAAGACACTGAAGCCCGCGGTCTTGAGCTCGCGCTCAATCGGCTCCGCGTAGCCGCGGACGGCGGCTTTTTCCTCGTCATTCTTCCAGATCGGGACAATGACCGCCTCGATCGGCGCGAGCCGCGGCGGGATGATGAGCCCCTTGTCGTCCGAATGTCCCATGATCAGCGCGCCGATCAGCCGCGTAGAGACGCCCCACGAAGTGTTCCAGCAGAACTCCATCCGGTTGTCCCCGGTCTGGTACTGGAGCTGGAAGGTCTTCGCGAAGTTCTGGCCGAGGTTGTGCGAAGTCCCGGCCTGCAGCGCCTTGCCGTCCTGCATCATCGCCTCGATCGAGTAGGTGCGCACGGCGCCGGCGAACTTCTCGGCGTCGGTCTTGCGACCCGCGAAGACCGGCAGGGCCATGTACTCCTCGGCGAACGTCCGATACACGCCGAGCATCTTGCGCGTCTCCTCCTCGGCCTCCTCCTCATTGGCGTGCGCGGTGTGTCCTTCCTGCCAGAGGAACTCGGTTGTTCGCAGGAAGAGGCGCGTGCGCAACTCCCAGCGGATCACGTTCGCCCACTGGTTGATGAGGAGCGGGAGGTCCCGGTAGGACTGGATCCACTTCGCGAACATGCTGTAGATGATCGTCTCGGATGTGGGGCGCAGGACGAGCGGTTCCTCGAGCTTTTGGCCGCCCGCATGTGTGACGACGGCGAGCTCCGGGGCGAAACCCTCGATGTGCGCGGCCTCGCGATGGATGAAGCTCTCCGGGATCAGGAGGGGAAAGTACGCATTGCGGTGTCCGGTCTCCTTGATCATCTCGTCCAGGGCGCGCTGGATCTTCTCCCAGATCGCGTAGCCGTTCGGTCGGATCACCATGCATCCGCGCACGGGGGAGTGGTCCGCGAGCTCGGCCGTCTGGATGACGTCCTGATACCACTGGGAGAAGTCCTTGTCCCTGGGGGTGATTCCTTCGGCGCCCAATCCGTCCTCCTTGTTAAGCGGCTTCGTCTCTCACTGAGAACTTACCCGAGGATCGCCAGCAATCCCGTCGCCTGTCAAGGCAGGAGCGCCGCCGGTGACGCGAGGGGGTCCGGATCAGCGCATCGCTTCGGGGATCGTCAGACGCTGCCCGGCGATGATCACCGTCCGGTTCCCGAGGTTGTTGGCGGTCTGGAGATCCGACACGCTAACGCCGTGCGCGTGCGCGATCGTGAGCAGGGTGTCGCCCGAACGGACCTGGTAACCGCGCTCCTCTGTTCTGCCTCGCCGGTCCGTGGCGGGGAGTCTCGAATACGCGATCGCGAGGTCCGGGACCCGTCCCGATGGGACATTGAGAACGACCCCCGACGGGACCGCCAGTCGTCCCTCGGTCACGATGGGGGTGAGCGCGGGATTCAGGCTCTTGAGCTCGTCCGCGGAGATACCGAGCACCAGCGCCAGTGCCGCGAACCGCGCGGGACCCGGCAGGACGTATCTTTCGACGGCTTCCGGCGTCGCGACGGGCAGACGCCCGAAGTAGGCCACGCTATTCGAGGAAACCTCGAGCGCGGCAAGAAACTCCGCATAGAAGTTCTTCGACGCGAACCCGAAGTACGGCCCGTCGTATTCGCGGATCAGGCGGGAGATATCGGTGGTCCCCAGCTCGCGCCGCGCCCGCATCATCCCGTCGACCCCGTGATTGTACGAGGTGACGGTGAGCGGCCATGAGCCGAGCTTCTCGTACGCGTCGGAGAGATAGCGCGCAGCGGCATGCGAACTGATGTAGACGTCGCGCCGCTCGTCGATGCACCTGTCGATTCGCATGAAGCGGCGACCGGTCCGGCTGGTGAACTGCCAGACGCCGGCCGCGCCGGCCTTCGAGAACGCATCCGGGTTGTAGGAAGACTCGACGTGCGGCAGGGCGGCCAGTTCCTGTGGAATCCCGTAGCCCTGGAAGATCCCCTTGATCGTTTCCTTCCAGCGCCCCGAGCGGATGAGCCCCTCGCGGAACTGGTCCGCGACGCCGCGCTGCGAGTGGACCCTCCCCGCCGCCTCGAGGAACTTTCCGATCCCTGTTCCGGGTGGAAACAGGGAGGCGTTCCGCTTCTGCTCGTCGTCCCAGCGCGCACGAGGCGTCAGCGCCAGGCCCTCGAGGATCTTGACATAGTGCAGCTTGCGCTTCCGGACGACGTCACGGCGCTCCGACTCGCTCATCCCCTGAGTGGTGAGAGTCTCATACCGGATCTGCGGGTCATCCTCATCGTGCAGGATCGTCTGATCCTTGTCGTACTTGGTGAAAATCTCCATCCAGAATGAGACCAGCGGTTCAATTTCGGGAGGACGGGGGAACGCCATACCCGGCGTGTCCGGAGCGGCGGCGCGGAGGGAATCGGGCGCATGTTGAGCCATGGCCTCCGGGGGTGAGACGAGCGCGAGTCCCATGAGAGTCGTCAGGAGACTTGAGCAAAGCAGGATACGGACTGAAAGCTCCCTCATTGCTCCTCTCGAACGGCTTTCCTAGACTGCACTAGAATCCGGACGGAATCCATCGCTCCAGACACTGGCCCCGCGGCCCCGGTTCGATGGGGTTCAGTCTAGAAAGGTCGCGACCAACCTGCAAGCCGAGGACCACATGAACAGCCAGACGAAACCCCCTCCGCTCGAGGCAGAGAGCCTCACCCGTGATTTCGGCCAGATCCGTGCGGTCGATGACCTCTCTTTTCACGTCGAGCGCGGTGAGATCGTCGGTCTCCTCGGACCCAATGGTGCGGGGAAAACGACCGCGCTACGGATGCTGACCGGAAGTCTCGTCCCGACGCGTGGCCGTGTGCGGCTTGCCGGGATGGACATCCTGCAGGAAGGACCGGCAGCGCGCGCGCACCTGGGCTACCTCCCGGAACAGCTGGGTCTCTACGGCGAGATGTCGGTTTCCGGATATCTCGGTTTTGTCGGGAAGATCAAGGGGCTGGCGGGCCCGGACCTGCGGGCCGCGCTCGACTCCGCGCAAGAGCGGCTCGGCCTACAGGAGGTGTGGAGGCGGCCGACGCGCACGATCTCCCGCGGATTCCGCCAGCGGGTCGGCCTGGCGCAGGCGCTCATCGGGGAGCCCGACGTGCTGATCCTCGATGAGCCGACCTCCGGTCTCGATCCGAATCAAGCGCGGGAGTTCCGCAAGCTGATGCGGGCGCTCGGCTCCTCACACGCGATCCTTCTGTCGACCCACATCCTGTCCGAGGCGATCGAGGTCTGCGACCGGGTGATCATCCTCAACCGGGGCAGGATGGTCGCGATGGACCGCCCCGACCGCCTGATCAGCGAGAGGACGGGCCGCGGTCACGTGATCGCGCGCGTCCGGGCGCGCACACGCCCGGATCCCGGGCAATTTGTGTCGTCGAAAGGTTCCGCGTCCACGATGGCGCGCGTGCAGCCGCTCGATGGAGGGGACATCTGGAGGATCGAGGGCGCCTGGGATGAGAAGGAGGCGGACGAGGTCCTTCGCGGACTCTTGGCGCAGGGAGCCACGCTGCTGGAGTGGCGCAGCGGGAGCGGGAGTCTCGAGGACGTATTCCGCCGGCTGACACTTGGAGAGCATGGGGAGGAGGTCGCATGAGCCGCAGCGTGCGGGGGAACCGGGCCAGCGAGCTCGCCGTCCGCGAAGCGAAGGGATTCTTCGCTTCCCCGGTCGGCTGGACGATCGCATCGGTATTCTTCCTCGTGGCGGGGATGATCTTCGTCGGGCTGTTGCTCCGGTACCGCCAGGCGGAGATCAGCCTTGCGCAGTCTCCCGAGGCGCGCGCCCCGATGGGCCTCCACGTGAACGATTGGGTCGTGCGCCCTTACCTCTACAACCTTGGGTCGGTCCTGCTCTTCTTCATCCCGATACTGACGATGCGCAGCATCGCGGAAGAGCGCCGCGCGGGGAGCCTCGAGCTTCTCCTGTCACTTCCCATGCGCGGGGCCGATCTGATCGTGGGCAAGTTCCTCGGAGCGAGCCTCGCGCTGCTGGCTTTGCTCCTGATCGTCCCGATCGACGCCGTGGTCCTTGCCGCGATCAGCACGCCCGATTGGGGTGCAACCCTGGTCGGCGTCCTGGGGCTGGTCCTCCTCGGGCTGTTCATGGTCTCGCTGGGGATCCTGATCTCGGCTTTTTCGCAGAGCCAGGTTGAGGCGGGAGTCTTGACCCTCGGTCTTCTTCTTCTCCTTGGTCTGGGACCGGGCGTCGCGGACGCGGCAAGCCCTGGGCTCGCACGCGCCTTCTCGTTCATCGCCGTTCTCGGTCGGTTTGAAGACTTCACACGCGGCGTCCTCGACCTGCGAAACCTTGCATTCTTCCTGGGTGGAATCCTGGTCATGCTGGCGCTCGCGCTGCGCTCGCTGGATCTCCTCCGCTGGAGGGGCGTGTGAACGGCGGGAATCGTCTGCTCCCCCTCTTCTTGATCTCGCTCTTCCTCGCGGCGCTCGCGGGCGCGCTGTCGAACATCGCCGGCCCGCATGCATACCTGCCGCGGCTGCTCTATCTGGGCTCTATCGTGACCTTGCTTGCCTTCCTCTACCGTGGACGGCACGAGATCGTGTTCATCCTTCTCAAGGCGCGCCGCGTGTCCGAGCCAGGTCCCGCCACGACCTGGATCCTTGCGGGACTGGTCTTCCTCGTCGCAGCGCTGGTACTCGACCGCGTTGCGATCCGCTACGACGCAACCTCTCGCGGCTTGAATCGGCTGAGCGCCGCGAGCCGGGCGGTCCTGGGCTCGCTCGACAAGCCGATCGAGATGATCGGCGTTTTCCGAGAGACGAGTGGTCAGCGCGATCGTGCCATCGACGTCCTCGAGATCTACCGGAGCGAGTCGAGCAGGATTCACACCCGCATGCTCGACCCGGATCGACAGCCGGACGAAGCGAGACGTCTCGGCCTGACCCGCTCCGGGGTGATCGCCATCCGCGCGGGTGCGGTGAAGGAGGAAGCCGAGGACGTGTCCGAAGAATCCGTGACCCAGGCGATCCTCCGCGCCGAATATCCCGGGCGTTCGCGCGTCGCATTCGTAATCGGACATGAAGAGCGATCCATTCAGGACGGAAGCGCGCTCGGCCTCAGCAGATTTGCGGCCGTGCTGCGCCAGAACGGCTACGAGCCGACCGAGGTGAATCTAGTGTCCGATGACGTGCCCGCGGATGCGGCCGCGCTTGCGATCATCGGTGCCCGCCGGCCATTGTTCCCCGGCGAGATCGATCGGGTCGGGCAGTATCTCGATCGGGGCGGCAGGCTCCTTCTCTGCATGGATCCCGGAACGGATATCGGCCTGACCGCCCTGTTACGCGGGCGGGGGATCGTCATCGACAGCCTCGAGATCTACGACGAAGGACCCGCAACGCAGAGCCTCGGCATGGGGCCGCGCACGCTCGTGGTCACGGACTATCCCCGGCACCCGATCATCCCTGGCGCCGGGATGGGCTACACGGTCTTCTCCGGCGCCCGCCGGATTGCCCCAAGTCCCGAACCGGTCTGGGGGATCAATGAGAAGATCCTTCTGTCGACGAGTCGGCAGTCGCATCAGACCGCCGTTGGAGGGCTGGGGCCGACAGGTGGAACGCGGGCGCAGAACCAGCCGATTGGAATCGCTGAGGAATGGGAAGTCGCCGGCACGGGGCAGCCGGCAGCGGGTCTGCCAGTTGCGGAGAAACCCTATGCGCGCCTCGTCGTGATCGGCGACTCCGACTGGCTCTCCGCGCAGTTCCTCGACCTCTTCTCCAATCGGGAACTTGCGGTGCGCACGACGAGCTGGCTTGCGGAGCGGGAGTTCCTCTTGAAGATTCCTCCGATGGACATGCGCGGGACACCGCTGCGAATCGGCCTCGGGGGCCTGCGCACCCTCTTCTACTTCCTGCAGGTCGGGTTGCCGCTCGCGCTTCTCATGACCGGCTTGTGGATCTGGAGTCGGAGGCGGTAGCATGCCGCGAAAGCGTATCATCTCACCGCTCCAGGTCATCCTTCTGGCGATCCTGATCGCGCTTGTCCTGATCTGGATCCGTACGGGTCACTCGAGGAAGGGTGCGAAGAACGAGACGGAGGCCGAGGCGCAGTCGCAAACCGCGTTCCCGGCGGATTCGGTCTCGGAGATCGACATCGAACGTGGAGGCGTGACGTTCCGGTTGATTCGTGAGGCTGGGACATTCTGGCTGCACGAGCCTTACCGCGATCGCGCTGATGCACAGCTCGTCGCGCAATCCCTGCGCGTTGCAGCAACCCTGGCGCCGCTGCGAGTTCTTCCGGATACGACCGCATCCCCGTTTGGTCTGAACCCGCCGACTTCCGTGTGGCGGTGCGTATGGCCCCATGGGACCTACCAGGTGCTGATCGGGGACTCCCTGCCGGGGGGAGGAGGACGCTACGTCAAGCGGACCGGTTCCCCGGCCGTGATCGTTGTTGACGATTTCCTCGCCCGGCGCTACCTCGCCCCCTCGATCCGGAGCCTGCATGACCCGATCGCGGCACCAATGGACGTCGGACCTATAGATTCCGTGCGAATCACAACACGCGAGGAGAAGATCACGATCGTTCGGCGCACGAACGAATTCTGGGAGATTGCATCCCCGTTCAAGGCCGAGGCCGCCGCGCCGGAGCTTCTGCGCGCCGTCCAGGCCCTGCGGACGGCCTCGATCAGCGCGGTGCTGGGCCCCCGATCCGGCCAGGATCTTCGCGCGCTGGGCCTCGATCCTCCACGCGCTGTCTGGACGCTGGTCCAGGGGGGCCGCCGTGCGACCGTTGTGATCGGGCATCCGACAGCCGATCAGCGGAGCGTCCACGTGATCCCCGACGGGCGTGATGTCGTTGCCTTGATCGACAGCGAGAGCTTCCGGACCTGGGTCGACGGCCTCGCGCGGCTCCGCGAAGGGAGGGCCTTCCGGGCGGCCGCCGATTCCGTCACCCGGGTGGTCGTTCAACGCGGAGGCGAGAGGCGCACCTTTGCGAAGCCCAGGGAGCGCGGATGGATCGAGATCGCCGGGGCGGACACCCTTGAGGTGCAGCAGGATGTGTTCGCGCAGGCCCTGAACAACCTCTGCGCGGCGCGCGTTTCATCTTTCAATACCCCATGGTTGGGTGAGGACGACAAGGTGATCCGCATCCGGGTCCTCTACAAGCGGGGAGAGCAGGACAGCGTCGACTTCGCCCCCGTCAACGCGGATCTATCTCCGGTGCGCGGCGGGCGCCTACCGGGGCGGTGCGCCGTGCCGAGCGCGTACTACCGGACCTGGTCGAACTGGCTCAGGCGCCCCCTTCGTCCCTGAAGAGAAATCTCCACGGTCCGGTCACATTTTTATGATGCCGCCCGGACCGCCCTCCGACGAAAGAGGAGAACTTCCAATTTGGAAGGAGGAGGGAATCAAATGCCTAAGACGAATCAGTGGAAGATCACGATGGTGAACCTGGAGAAGTTGGCGACGAAGCGCTATCCGGGGTTCAACACCACCAAGGCGATCAAGCAGTTCTGCACCCGCTATCACGTGAACTGCTTCTGGTGGCAGCCGCCGCAGGGGACGAAGAAGGTCCTCATGATCGATGAGCAGAACTTCCGCCGGTGCTACAAGCAGATGTGGGTCCAGAAAAGCTATTCTCCTCGGGCGACGTCGGCTCACACCGGGACGACCCCGCGGCAGACGACAACCACGACGAGCCGGATGAAGCAGCCCGCGCGGATCAACTCGCGTACCCGGACCTACTCGTCCCACCGGACGCAGAGCACGAAGAAGACCTACCGCCGGGCCGCCTAGGCGGATCCCATCGGTTGACCCGTCCAGCGGCCCGGGAAGATTGTCCCGGGCCGCTCCTCTTGACCCCTCCGTTCGCCTCTCCTAATCTCCGCGTTCGATGACGCAATTGCCGGACGGGAGCGATGCCATGGTCCTCCTCACCGCACTGGGGGACGAAGGCCAGGCGAGAAGCTTGGCCCGCGATCTCGTGACTGCCGGACTTGCAGCATGCGTGACGTTGCTTCCGGGGGCGCAATCGACGTATCGATGGAAGGAAGGGATCACCGTAGACACGGAGGTGATCCTGATCATGAAGACGCCCCGGGATCGCGTTCAGCCCCTCAAGGAGCGGCTTGCCGCGCAGCATCCGTATGAGGTTCCCGAGATTCTCGTGTTCGAGGCTCGGGAAGGCTCCCCCGACTACCTGGCCTGGCTTCGGGCCGCCACGCGGTCCCCATGGGAGGGAGAATGAACCAGCCGCCGTGCGGGATCATCACCTTGATCACCGATTTCGGTCTTCGGGATAGCTATGTCGGGACGATGAAGGGGGTCATCCTAAGCATCAACCAACAGGCCAGACTCGTCGACTTGACGCACCAGATCGAGCCGCAGGACCTGATGGAAGGATCGTTCGTGCTCGAGAATAGCTATCGATTCTTCCCGATCGGGACGGTCCATGTCGTCGTCGTCGATCCGGGCGTGGGAACGCGACGGCGGCCGATCATCGTCGACACGCCAGATCACATCTTCGTCGGGCCGGATAACGGGATTTTCTCGCGCATCTACGCATCCAAGGCTCCATTCGAGGTGCGCGAGATCAGCAACCGGAACATCCTCTTGCCGCAGATCAGCGATACGTTTCACGGCCGCGATGTATTCGCCCCGGCGGCAGCGCACCTGTCCCGGGGCATGCCGGCGTCCGAGATGGGTCCGATCGTCGACGAACCCATGCGTCAGGATCCCCCCCAGCCGGGGGTCTGGCAGGACCAGATCACGGGAGAGGTGATCCACATCGACAGCTTCGGGAACCTCATCACGAACGTCGCCCGTGATGTCTTCGAGATGGTCGTCCGGGGGAAGCGTCTCCGCATCGTGATCAACGGCAAGGTCATCGACCGGATCTCACGGAACTACCAGGATGTCGAACCCGCGCGGGCGCTCGCTCTCTTCGGCAGCTTGGACCTACTCGAGATCGCCGTTCACAACGGACGGGCGGACCGGCGCCTCGGGGTGGGTCGAGGAGATCCTGTGCAGATCTTCACCGAGCCGGAGTCTTTGGTCTGACGACCCCTGTCCAAACCGAACCAAACTGGGTTGGGGACCGGCCGGTCCCCACCTGCAACGGTTCCCACCAAAATGGAATCCGGAAGGCGGGAAACGGCCGCCCAATCGTCAGAGGTCACAATTTCTACTTGTCTTCCACGTGCCGTGACCCTGAAACTCATGCATGCCGGGAGGGGGAGACATGGGTGCGCGATGGGGATCTCGGGCCGCACCGCCCACCGTCAGAGGTGGACGAGCGGCGGGTTTGCTTTGTGACCTCCCGGTCCCGGAACTGTTTCCTTCGCAATCATCTACCGTTTCCTCCTATGTTCGGGGCACTTGCAGTGTCGGAGAGGTCGGCTTGCGCCGGACCGAGAAACCGGGTCCTTCAAGTCTTTCCCCATGAAGGGGTGGCTCTCGGCGTGGACGGGTGGATCGGGGAAAGGCCGCTGCTGAGCGGCCGTTTGGAGGTCGGCAGTCATGCCTCGGTATTTTAGCCTCGAGGAACCAGAGAAGAAGGGGGGCAACCGCGTCGTTCGTGCGATTGCCCAGCGCAGCTGGTATCTCTTTGTCCCTCTGATCGGGATCTGGTGGTTCCATACCAAGGTCGTGACCCCGCAGGTCAAGGCAGCGGAGGCCCAGATCCAGTCGGACCGCAAGGGGATCGAGACCGACCGCAACAAGATCCTGGCGGGCGCTCGCGGGCTCGGCGTCGAGATTTCCCGTCTCAAGGCGGAGGCGGACACCTTCGGCGTCCGCGCGAATCAATTCTCCGCGCTGCTCGATACGGTCCAGATGGTCACGCGGGCACAGATGGCGGAGACGCACAAACTCGAGCTCCAGTCTGATTCTCTGCGGCAGATCATCTCGGAGGCGGAGGGGAAGTCCAGCAGCTATTCCCAGTCGCTGACGGGACTCCAGTCCAGGGTCGATTCCTTGCGCACGCTGATCGAACAACGGCAGGCCGAGACCAAGAAATTGCAGGATGAGGTCACCGTCGACAGCGACCTCGCAGATCGACTGATGCGCCCCGAGGTCTACAGAAAGAACGGCGCGCTCACGACCGGGCAGGGGGATTTCCCCAACCGGGACGCGTTGCCGAGGCGATAGGGGGAGGGTGGAACAGTGGTCAGGTGGTCAGAACAAGAAGAAGTCCCGCGCGAACCGTTCCGGCTCCGCCCCAAACACGCATTCATTCTGGTCGATCTGCTCGTGATCGCGGTCCTCTTCATGGCTGCGGGTCGGGTCTACGTGAATCAATACGGAACGAAGACCATCCATGCAAAGCAGAAGGAGCGGGAGGCGGCGAAGCTCGAGGGAGCCCGCATGATCGAGCAGGCCGACTCGGTTGCGACAGCCGCGAAGGTCAATCTCAGCGAGACGACGAAGGCGCACGACGAGACATTTGCCGAAGTGGAGCGGCTTCAGAACGAGATCCGAGATGGACTGACGAAGAGGAAGGATCTGGAGCAGGCGATCTTCCGCCTCTCGGACATCGTGCTGGACCTCCGGGGTCGGAGCGAAGGCGAGTTGAAGAACGTGGATGGTTATGAGAAGGATGTTGCGTCGCGGAAGCAAGAGATCGACTCGCTGAGGGCAACGGCCAACTCCGCAGAAGTCGATCTTGGGAAGACGCAGCAGGAGCGCCAGAGCGCCGCGAACCAGCTCCAATCGGCGCGTGCGCAAGAAGCATACGATCCGACCGGCCGATTCCCCTCGGAGACTGGGGTGGCCATTCGACGGGATCTCGGTTCGACCGCCGACCTGACGAACCTTGAGGTTCAGCATCTCCTTTGGCAGCCAGGACCCAATGTCGATCTCGGCGTATCGCTCGGCGTGGGGCTGGGCGCGGAGAAACCGATTTCCAACAAGGAGCTGGGGCTCCTGGTCTCGAAGACCCTGATCCACCGGAAGCTGGGGCTCGACATCGGCGCCGGCTATTCGATGCTGACCGAGACGGGGGGCTCCGACGACAACGGCCCATACGCGGCCGCCGGTATCCGTTACTCGCCCTTCTTCAAGGAGAGGGTCCATCTGGGGCTCGGCGCTCGCGCCACCCATGGCGAGTTGCTGCCGTATCTTGGCGTATCAGTCGGACGCCGCTAGGGAGGCCGGATGTCGTGGGAGGGACCGAACGGTGGTGGTGGGGTGCAGCGCGATCGGCGCCTGCGCGCGCGCCTGCTGGGGTCTCGCTTCTACGTCTACGGCCTGATCTTGCTCGCGCTGGTCCTGTTCCGCGTCGTACCGGGCCTGCGCGCGCGCTTCGTTCACCCACAGGGGGAACGGAAATCTCCGCACACTCTCATCCTCTCGGGTCTCGACCTGGCGCCTGTCCTGATCCCGAGGATCGCCGAGACGTACCGCAAGCTCTATCCGGAGGTCGACTTCCACGTGCTCGGCGGTGGGACTCGCCAAGCGCTGGAGGATCTCTTCAACCGCAAGGCGGACGTGGTATTCACCTCCCGGCCGATGACGCCGGAGGAGGTAAAGATCGTGCACGCGATCGGCGATACCGCCCTGTCCTTCCCGATTGCCCTGGGCGGGATCGCCGTCCTCGCGTCGATGCGGATCCCGATCGATTCCCTCCGTGTTTCAGATCTGAAGCAGATTCTGCAGGGAATGACCCCCGCGGATCTGCACCTGACGGAGGGACCGGTTCACTTGTACGCTCCGGATCCGAACCTCGGGCTCTGGACCGCCCTGAGCGCCCAGCTGGGACTCCCCGACTCGACGGGTGCGGAGGTGACGTGGCTCGCTGGGGACCGCGAGGTCGTGCAGGCGGTTACGGCCGATCCGCGTGGAATGGGCTTCGCGAGCACTCTCGCACTGCCGCCGGACCTCGATCGGCTGGGTTTGCAGAGCCTTCCGGTCTACCGGGACGAAGGGGAATCTGCCTCCCGTCCGAGCGAAGGAGCCGTTGCGGTAGGGGAGTATCCGCTTTATCACTACCTGTACGTTTCGTGCCGGCCCGATGGCGGTCCGTTGGCTTCCGGCTTTGTTTCGTTCCTGTACAGCGGACGGGGGCAGCGGCTCGTGGAACGGGAGGGGTTTCTGCCAGCAAGGCAGGTCCCCAGAGAGATTCAGTTGAGCCAGAAACCGTTCGTCAAGGTTGGTTGAGTCCGTCCGTGAAAGGGAAGGGAGATTGCTGAATGCGCATCTGTTCCGCCAAGAGGGCGCGACGCGTCTGGCGCTGGATGGTGCCGACGCTGGTCCTCATCCTGCTGACCGTGATCTCGACGGGGAGCCGCGCCGAGAAGAAGAGCTACCGCTATGAAGACGATCCGATCCGGCTCGGGATGAAGGCCCTCGATGAGGGGCGGTTGGACGACGCTCGCAATCTCTTCAATGAATCAGTCCAGAATGAACACCAGATCTATGCCGCGCACTTCGGACTCGCGGTGGTGCTGTACCGTGAAGGGAGGTTCGCGGACTCGGAACCCTTGTTCCGGGAGGCCGTGATCGAGAAGAACAAGGAGACGGGGAACGAGGAATACGCCGAGGCCCATGCCTGGCTAGGGCTCGTTCTGCTGCGCCTCCAGCGGTCGGCCGAAGCGAAGCAGGAGTTCCAGCAGGCGCTCAAGGAGAAGGGCGGTCTCTGGGAGGCCCAGTACGGGATGGGTCGTGTTCTGGTCGACGAGAAGAACTACGACGAGGCCGAGAAGTACTTCGAAAAAGGGTCGAAGAAGAAGACCTTCCCCGATGGAGCGGATCTCTATCAATACGGTGAGGCCCTCCTGAAGCTCGGGCAGGACGACATCGCCGGCGCGGAGAAGAACGCCTTGGCGGCGTTCAACATCAACCCAAACGATCCCGATTACGGGACCCTTGTCGCCGACATCTACACGAAGCGCGGCGCCCGCAGCCTCGCGATCGATGCATACGAGCGGGCCCTGGCGACGCCCGGGCTTCTCGTCGCCGCGCCGGTCCACGAGCGCCTCGGCATCCTCTATGAGGGAGAGAAGCGCTTCAACGACGCGCTCCGTCAGTACCAGGAGGCGGTCAAGATCGACTCGACCTACGCCCCGGCGATCAAGGAGATGGCGGAGCTCTACGCGCTGGCGAATCGGAACGAGGAGGCGGCGATCGCCTTCACGAACTATGTGAATCTGCGCCGCGACGATCCGCAGGGGTTCCAGGGTCTTGCCGAAGCCTGCCTGAAGACGAAGCGGTATCGTCAAGCATTCGAGGCCGCCCAGCAGGCGTCTATCCTGGACAGCGCGAATGTCACCGTCCGGCTGACCCTGGCGCGCGCGGCGTTCCAAAACAAGGAGAAGGAGAGGTCGGCGTCGCTCTATGCGGGTCTTCCAGACACGGTCCGACTCGAGCCCGCCGACTACGTGAAGAAGGGGCAGATCAAGCTCGAGATGAAGCAGTTCGAGGAGTCTCGAAAGGACCTGCTCAAGGCCACGAAAATGGACTCCACCATGGCCGACGGGTGGTTCTCCCTGGGCCTGATGGAACTCCAGACCCAGAAGCCGGATTCGGCCGTGTTCTACCTCGACAAAGCCACCAAGCTCGCGCCGGGCTCGTCGGGGACTTGGCTGAACCTCGGCATCGCCAAGATGATGCTGAAGGACAATCCCGGGGCGATCCAATCCCTGCGTGAGGCGGTCCGGCTGTCGCCCGACTATGCTCCGGGGCGGATCTACCTCGGGCAGGCGCTGGTCACCTCCGACTCTCTCCAGGCGGCGCAGGCCGAGTACAAGGCGGTCCTCGGGAAAGACCCCAAGAACGCGATGGCCCTTCGTGGAATCGGATATTGCTACCTTAAGGGGAAGAGATACGACCTGGCTGTGGCGGCCTTCAAGGAATGCACGGATAGCGATCCGAACAGCGCCGATAGTTGGTATATGCTTGGTCAGGCATACGCCCAGGCGGGGGAGCTGCAGCAGGGGATCGCCTCGGAGGAGAAGGCGTTGGCCCTCAAGCCGGATCACGAGGGGGCCAAGAAGGTCCTGGAGATCTTGCGCAACGCGACCAAGAAGAGCTCGGGAGGGAACTAAGGATGGCATTGGAAATCGAGAAGCGCGGGGACATCGCTCTCCTGATACCGCACAAGGACCTGAGCGGCGGTGAGGAGACCCGGGAGATCGAGCGCGCGATCCAGGAGATCGTCTCCCAGGGCACGCCGCACATCGTGATCGATCTGGGGCGCGTCTCTTACGTGAACAGCGCGGGGCTCGGGTCCCTGGTCGCCGCGCACACGAGCTGCAAGAATCGTCAGGGTTGGCTTCGGCTTGCCCAAACCGGAAAGCGCATCAAGAATCTGTTTCTCATCACGAAGCTTGCTTTCGTCTTCGAGACGTTCGACACCGTCGAAGAGGCGTTGCAGGGTACCAATCGGAACGGGTAGGGGTTTTGAGAGCCTAAGTGGAGGGTGGAAATGAAAGGTTACGTATTCATTCCCGTATTGGTCGTGGCATTCCTGGTTTCATACGGGATCTACGCCTACTTGCTGCCGGACTTCATCAAGCTGGGAGGCTACCTCGTTCCGTTTCTGCTGACCCTCTCGATTCTGACATTGACCTTCATCGTGGAAAGGTTGATCACGTTGAAGCGCGCTCAGGGGCGGGGCGAATTCAGCGGATTCACGCGGGCACTCAAGAAGGCGATTGACGGCGGCCGTCTCGAGGACGCGATCAACGCCTGCCGCAAGCAGGGCGGCGCGCTGGCAAACGTCGTCGGCGCGGGGCTCGAGCGCTACAGCCAGCTGCAGCGGAGCAACCTGACGAAGGATGAGGTCGTCGACGAGACCCGGCGCGCGATCGAGGAGGCAAACGCCCTCGAGACCCCGCTCCTCGAGCGGAACCTGATCGCCCTGTCGACGATTGCCTCGATCTCGACGATGACGGGACTTCTCGGGACGACGGTCGGCATGATTCGTTCGTTCCGCGCCATGGGTCATGCCGGCGCGCCGGACGCCATCCAGCTCGCCATCGGGATCTCCGAGGCCCTGATCAACACGGCCGGCGGGCTCTTGATCGCCATCATCGCTATCATCATGTACAACTACTTCACGAACCGCGTCGACTCCTTCAACTACCAGATGGACGAGACCTCCTACGAGGTGATGCAGTTGCTGCAGCATCAGAAGGAAGCAGGACATGTCCAAGGCTAAGCGGCGGATCGGAATCCGCATCGACATGACGCCGATGGTCGATGTGGCATTCCTTCTGCTGATTTTCTTCATGTCGACGACGCAGTTCAAGCCGCCCGAGGAGGTGTCGGTCCAGCTGCCGGAGTCGAGCTCGCAGATCAAGGTTCCCGAGACCGGGATCCTCATCATCACCGTCAACAAGGCGGGGAAGATCTTCATCGGTGACGAGACCGGCTCGGTCACCGAGATCCCACACGATGGGATCGGTGACGCGATCATCACCGCAAGGAGCCGACGTCCCGGGGCCCGCGTGATCGTCAAGGGCGACAAGCAGACCGAGTACGGCCTGGTTGCCGACGTCATGGACGCCCTGCAGCAGACGAAAACGTACCGCTTCAACCTGATGACGGAATTGAAGAACGCCCCGAAGAAGGAGAAGTAGCCGATGGGCGGCGTGGACTTTGCGGATAAGCCGCAACAGAAAAAGGGACCGGGACTTCGTCGGCCGAAGCGGCGTGTCGGGATCCGGATCGACATGACGCCGATGGTCGACATCGCCTTCCTGCTACTCATCTTCTTCATGGTCACGACGGTGTTTCGGAAGCCGCAGGCGATGGAGGTCAACCTTCCACCGCCGAACACGACGGTGGATGTCCCTCAGTCCAACGTCATGACGCTCTTCGTGCGGCAGGACGAACGGATGTTCTACAAGCTGGCGGACGGCCCGGTTGCGCCCACACAGATGAAGGACCTGAACACCCTGTTCACCGACAACTTCAAGCTGAACGCGGAACTGATCATCCTGGTGAAGCTGAACCGGAGCGCCAGTTACAAGACGATGGTGGACGTGATGGACGAACTCGAAGTCGCTGACATGACGCGCTTCAGCCTCGTGCCGATGAAGGACGAAGACGCCAAGGAGGTCGAGGCCATCCCATGAAAAAGGCCTACGTATCAGGCTTCGAGACCGTCGCGCATCTGCCGGTTGTCGGCGAGCTGCATCCTCTCCGGCAGCGGTATCGGAAGTTTGTCCTTTGGGGGATCGGGGTCGCCGGTGCGTTCCACCTGGTCGCCTTCGGCGCCTGGTTCATCGCTCGAACCATAAAGCCCGAGGTTCCGCCTCCGGATCGCGTCGTCAAGTTCATCAAGTCGACGGACCTCGGAGTCCCGCCGTCGATCTCACAGGACCAGACGCAGGCGGTCCAGGTTGCCGCGGCAATCGCCCCACCCTCTCTCGGCGTTCCTGTCCCCGTGGCGGACTTTCAGGCAACGACGACCACGATCGCCACCCAGGACCAGCTGGCCGAGGCTCTCGTTCCGACGTCCCTCTCGAATCTCGATAGCGGGAGCGGCGATTCGCTCGTCGTCAGCATGGCGGGTGCGGATGATAGCGGCAACCCGTCTCCGGATGAGTTCGTGGCCGTGGAGGAGATGCCGGTGCTGATCTCGATGCCGCCGCCTGTCTATCCGGACATGGCTCGCCAGGCGGAGGTCGAAGGGACGGTCGCGGTTCGCGCCCTGGTTGGCAAGGACGGAAAGGTCGCAGACGCCATCGTCACCGAGGGCGTGCCGATGCTGAACGATGCCGCGATCGCCGCGGTCAAGAAAGCGGTCTTCAAACCGGCGCTGCAGCAGCACAAGCCGGTGGCCGTTTGGGTTCAGATCCCCATGCGGTTCAGTCTGAACTAGACCGGGCTCGAAGACCGCCCGAATGCCGGGCCGCTCTGCTCTTCCGGATGGGAGGACGGAGCGGCGATCGGTTTGGCGGGGTCACAGCCCGCGCGTCGCAGGGGGGCACATGGCTCTTGCAGTCGATCTCGGTCTGGTTCTGGTGGTCGTACTGAGCATCATTGCAGGGGTCCGGAACGGTTTCGTCGACTCCCTTTTCTCCATCGCCTCTTGGCTCGGAGGGGCGCTCGTCGGTCTGTACGTGTCGCACGTCGTTCTCGCGCACCTCCCCGCGGCGCTCCGGACGTTCCCCGGGATCTCGATCCTCGCTGGAGTCCTGCTCTTCCTCCTGACGTTCTTCGTTGTGCGGATCGTGGGGATGGCCATCACCGGCCACGGAAAGAGCGCGATCGGATCGATCGACCGGCTGCTCGGGGTGGGAATCGGAATGGCGCGTGGGGCCTTGCTCGTGGCGATCATTGGGTCGTGCATGGTGGCGTACCTGCCGGCCGACGGGACCATCATGCGCAAGAGCCATGCGCTCCCGGTGGTGGGCCCGCTTGGGCGCGTCGTCGCCGCACTAGCCCCCGCGAAGATCCGCACGCGGATGCAGGAGGGATGGGATCAACTGTACGAGGGCCCGCCGCGCGGCACCCACGGGCCCGTGACCGTTTAGCTGGCTCGGCTCTCAGCTTATGAAGAGGGACTCGCGCCGCGCGGGTCCTCTCGCGTCTGCGCCCGTAGCTCCACGACGCCCCGAATCATCGCCGCGGCGGGAACGGCGACGAGCACCCCGACCGGCCCCAGGATCGCCCCGAAGACGAGGACCGACAGGAGCGTGAAGGCGGGGTGGAGTCCGACCGCCCGGCCGACGATCCGCGGCGTCAGGACCTGGGAATCGAGCGCCTGTTGGATGATCAGAAGAATCGCGATGCGAAGCAGCAGAGGCCCCGGGTGACCGGACAGGAAGGCGGACAGCACGAAGAGGAGCACGGAGATCCAGAACCCCAGGATCGGCACGAGGTTCAGGATCCCCGCGATGAACCCGAGGAGGATGGAATACGGCGCGCCACAGATCGTAAGCCCCACGCTCCAGAATACCCCGACGCAGAGCGATACCAGGACCTGTCCGCGGAAATAAGCGCGGAAGGTCCTTTCTGCGATCGCGACGTACGCCGCGATCCCCTCCTTTCGCTCAACGGGGATCCGCCGCTGGACCCATGCGCCCACGCGGTCGAAGTCAGCCAGAACGTAGTACGTCAAGACGGGCGCGAGAACGATCATGCCGATGAAGCCCAGAAGCGCGCCGATTCCCCTCGCAACGGTCGAGAAGCTCGTGACGATCCCCTTCATGATGTCCGCCAGATGCGATTCGAGGGGCTTCAACATCTCCTTCAGATTCGGCTGCCAGCCCGCGGGCATCACGTACGCGACCCATGCTTGCACCTTCTGGGAGACGATGTCCCAGATGCCGGGAACCGCGCCGGCAAGGTGGACCAGCTGATCGATCAGAATCGGCAGGAGGAAGAGGACGAACGCCACGCCGATCGCAAGGGCAGGGACGATCGCGATCAATGCCCCCAGGCTTCGGGGAATCCGGCGTCGCTCGAGTCGGCGCACGAGCGGATCGCACCAGTAGGCGACGAGGATCGCGAACAAGAGGGGATAGACAACCATCCGGGCTTTCGAGAGAATCCACAACGATCCGAGCACGATGACGAGACGGGTGATCCGGCTCTTCCATGCGATGTTCTGCGTCCGCCAGAGAAGCATGAACGCGCAGACGATCGGGATGACGATGCCGAGCTGCCGGAAGAGCACCCAGACGAACAGCCCGAGGACCGCCACGAGCAGGAGCCCGGGTACGGACAGGATCGGCGGGATCTCGGCCGTTTCTTGGTGAGGGGAGGGTTCGAGTCGTGTCATTCCATTTCGTTCAGACCCGTGTCGAGATCGCATCCGTCGGAGCGACCTGGCCCGCGGCTGACGTTCTCCTCCTTCCGACAAATGATTATCTCTGGATGGCGAGCGGTTCGGCTCTCGACGTCAAGAAGGCGGCGGGGGAGGGCGTCGAGATCGCCGCCGTGCGGCAAGGCCCGATCGCGCTCGGCGACGTGGTCCCGACCGATGCCGGGTCCCTGCCGTTCGCGGCGATTCTTCATGCCGCGATCATGGGGCAGGATCTTCATCCAGCGCCCGATGCTGTCGATCGCGCGGTCCGCAAAGGGTTCGCGATCGCCGGGGAGAAACGGTGGAAACGCATCATCCTCCATTCCTTCCTCACGGCGGGTCGCAGAAGCGGGCCCGAAGCCGTCCGCGCGGCGATCGGCGCTGTCGTCGACGTCCTCCTCGACGGTTCGACGCTGCATGAGGTCACGTTCCTCGCGTCCGATGAGCAGGAGCGCACGATTCTGCACGATGCGCTCCTCCGGACGATCCAGAAGCACGGCTAGACATCGAGAGCCCGCGTCGGGCTGAACGCCTGCCTAGGCCGCGCCGGGCATCCCGCGGGTCGCGACGGCGATCGCGATCGCGAGAAGCCACCATAGGACCCACAGAGCGATCACCGCCGTCGTGGCCTTGCGACTCGCAATGCCCGCGAGCATACGGACGCCGACGATCTGGATCAGAATCATCCAGACGTCGAAGACATCGAACGGTTTCAAGATTCGTCGCGTGAGACTGTCCGTGGTCACGAGGGCGGCGGGCCCGAACGCGACGTCGACGCTGGAACTCGCCCGGGCGACGATGGGGAAGATGATCGACTCGATTCCCTTCGGAACCCAGGAAAGGCTAACGACGAGCCAGAGATCCTTGAACTTTGCCGCCCCCCCGAGGCCGAAGTTCACCGTGGCCAACAGGATGGCGCTCGCCACGAGAATTCCCAGGGGCACCATGACGACCGAACCGCCTGCAGCGGAAGCAATCAGGAATCCTTTGCTACCCCCTTGATCGATCTTCTCGAGCGCCTCGGAACGCTGTTCCTCGGAGAGCCGGGTGTTGCCTTGGATGCTGTCGCGCATGCGCTCCGTCATCTTCGCCAAGTAGAGGTCCTGAATCAGGAAGAAGGCGACGAGCATGATGGCGACCACAAGGGCGACAGGGACGATCCAGTCGAGAGGTCGGGACGGTTGCCGAAATGCGCGCGGGGAGAGGCCGAGAGCATAACCCATTCTTTGGAAAGGGCTTGGGGCCGCTTCCATGCCGATCGTGCCGCTCACGTTCCCGAGATCGGGAGGCTGCTGGGACATCTGGATTCCTCCTTTTCGTCCGACGGACGTCTCGCGCGGCGAGGATCGGTCCGGACGGGCCTCATGTCAACGCATTCGTGCCCACGCCGACGAGGTCGGCTCACGACCGACGGCCGCCCCCTCTGGGACTCGCTCCCCCCTTCCGATCGATGCTAATGCTCAAGAGAACCCGTCTGTCGCATTAGCTAAGCGCATGGAACGAAGCGATGATTTGACAGGGGGGGATCGTTGCCGTCAGTGCCCTCACATAGTCTTGCTGTCAATCTGAGGGAAGGGGAAACTCGATCCGCGGTTTCGGCTTGCCGATAATGAGTAGTCGGCCGGACCCGGCGGATTTCGATCAGCGTTTGTGCAAGGATTAAGCAGCCAAGTACCAAGGGATTCACGGGGGATCGCGATTTGTTGGCACGTCTGCGTCTCGTCCTGCTGAACGTTCTCGATGTCCTGTTGATCCATCTGGCGGCTTGGACGGCTCTGCTTCTTCGATTCGACGGTCACGTGCCCGCCCAGTACCTGCAGGGATACTTGGAACTGTCGTATTTTGCAACACTTGCGGTCATCGTTTCCCTGAATCTATTCAAGGTTCACCGCACCCTCTGGCGCTACGCCGGCGTGCGAACGGCGCTGTCTGTGATCAACGCCCTAACGATCGCCTATGCCGCTCTGTACGTTCTCAATAGTAGCGATGCGGCCTCAACCGCTCCCACGGGGGGTCATCATCCTGAACTGGTTGCTCGCGATCGTCCTTGTCCTTGGGATCCGGCTTGCGTGGAAGACCCTCAGGTATCCGGCGCGGCGCGGACACCAACGGGGGAGGCGGATCCTGATCGTGGGCGCCGGCGACATCGGCGCGATGGTCGCGAAGGAGATCGCGCACTCGATCGCGTACCCGGGTCATCTGGTCGGCTTCGTGGATGACGATCCGCGCAAAGCGGGCGCACGCGTCGAAAACCTGGAGGTCCTCGGTTCGACATTCGACCTGCCGACGCTGATCAAGGATCGGGAGATCGGCGAGGTGATCATCGCCGCGCCGTCCGCGACGACAAGGCTGATCCGACAGGTTGTCCGAGTGTGTCTGGAGACCGGTGTCACGTGCAGGACCGTGCCGGGACTCGCGGACTACATTTCAGGCAAGGGGGCGCTCGATCAGGTCCGAGAAGTCCGGATCGAGGACCTCCTCGGCCGAGATCCGCACAAGTCGAGATCGGCACCGGAGGCACGCTCCGGCCGATGCACGACGATGGAAACGGCGCCTACTCGTATCACTATCAGGCTGACGCGCTGCACCAGATGCTCAACCAGGAAGTGATCGGCCATTTCCGGGACGAGGCGGGAAACGAGGCGGTTCAGAGATCGGCCCCATCCCGCCTGACGATTCACGCTCCACCCGTTTCGGTGACGGTCGATCCTCCGACGAGCAACGGCCCGGATGCGATCAGCCTCTCCTGGTCACGCGCCGCCGAAGGAACGCTCTTCGCGCGCTACCGGATCTATCGTGGAAACGCGCCTGGGCTCGACACGCTGCGCACGAGGAAAGTGGTCACAGAGATCACCGACGCGGCGACCACCACCGCGATCGACAACTCGGGACTTGAGCCGCGGCACACGTACTACTACCGCGTCGAGCTGGTCGATCAGCTCGGATCCGCGGCCCTGAGCGAGAACGAAGTCTCGATGACCCCAGCGGTCCCACCGTCGCCAGACCCGGTTCAACTCGAGCCGCCGTACGGTGTCACGGAAAGGGTCGTCAATCTTCGCTGGTCCCAGACCTACGCGACCGGATTCGGGGAGTACCGCATCGTGCGCGGTCTCAGCCCCAACGTTCCCTAGGACCCGGCGCGCCGCGTGATGGCGGATCTCCGGGATCGCACCACGATTACCTATATGGATTCGACCGAGACCGTGCAGGGGCGGACGTACTACTACATCGTGGAGGCAGTCGACAGCTATGGCGGTTTCTCCCGCAGCAACGAGGTCTCGGCCACGCTCCAGGACATCCCGCCGCGACCCGTCAGCCTTCAGGCGGACTCCCTTGGAACGACCCGCGTTCCGCTGTCGTGGAGCCGGAACTGGGACCGTGACTTCAAGTCGTACGTGATCTGTAGGTCGAGAGCGGTCGGCGTCGCGGAAGGCGACTCGCTCGCAAGCGTGCCTGACTCCTATGTCACCATGTGGGTGGATGACGGTGTGCAGGCGGGCACCACTTACTTCTACCGGCTCTTCGTGCACGACGAAGCGGGGCATTCGAGCCCGAGCAACGAGGTGAAGGTGAAGACCCGGCCCTGATCCGGATCCAACCGCAGTGCCGGATGCGGCGCGGCCGAATTCGAGGGGCAATTGAGAATGGGGCGAGGATCCGGGATCCTCGCCCCGCCCTGTTCGAGCGATTGTCTACTACTGGCGGCTCTGCCAATCCCCGACCGCGGCTTCCTTGCGGGCCATCGTCTCGGCCTCCGGCATCTTTGCGATCGCGGCGGCGATCTCCGGATCCGAATCGAGGATCACTGCCCACCGGCCGGCATCTCCCCAGATGTTGCGCGCCATCTCTCGTTTGATTCCGCTCCTGACCTCGCCCATCTCGGCCCTGAGACTGTCCGACAGGTAGTCGATCTTCTTGTCCTTGAGGAAGCCTTCGAACCTCCGCATGACGTCATCCGAGACGGAGTAATCACGGCGGAAGGCATCGAGGCTTGCGAACGTCGGCTTCGTCTCGCCGATGTAGAGATTCGCGAAGTCGAAGTAAGCGCTGCCCAGCTTCGCCTGCAGTTTTGTGAGCTTGTACTTGTCGGTGTACTTGACGTCGGGGCTGATCCCGCCGCCCCCGTGGACGATCCGTCCGGCCGCGGTGTGGAACTGCGGCATCTTCGCGTGCGAGGTGTCGGTTTCCGCCTCCTGGTCGACCTGGTCCGCCGTTTCGGAGAGGTATCGGTCCTTGTCCGAGTAGTCGCGCTGGATCAATCTCCCACTCGGGGTGTAATAGCGCGCGACCGTCAGGAGGAGCGCGCCTCCGTTCTTGAGTTGATACTGCCGCTGCACGAGTCCCTTGCCGAAGCTCGTCTCGCCGATCAGCAGGCCGCGGTCCCAGTCTTGGATGGCGCCCGATACGATCTCGGAGGCGCTCGCGCTGTAGTGGTTGATCAGGACGACGAGCGGGTACTGCGAGTGCTTTCCGCGTCCGGTGGAGAAGTACTCTTCGTTGGAATCGGGGATCCGCCCGATGGTGTAGACGATCTTCTTCCCGCCGGGCAGGAACTTGTCCGCCACCTCGATCGCCTCGTTCAAGTATCCGCCGGCGTTCCCGCGGAGGTCGAAGATCATCTGCTTCATCCCCTGGCCTTCCAGCTTCTGCAGGGCCTGCTCCAGCTCGTCACTCGTTGTCGCCGAGAATCGATTGACGCCGATGTAGCCCACGCCGGGACTCAGCATGAAGGATGCGGTCACGCTGTAGATCGGGATCTCGTCACGGACGATGTCGTACTCGAGGAGGTCCTTCTCGCCGGGACGGCGGATCGTCACATGGACCATCGTTCCTCGCTCGCCGCGGAGCCTGTCGAACACCTCCTCTTCCTTGATCCCTTTCGCGGACTGCCCCTCGATCTTGACGATCACGTCTCCGGCGTGAATCCCGAGCTTGGCCGCCGGCGCGCCGTCGATGGCGGAGATGACGGTGAGGTCTCCGTTGACGATCGCGAACGAGACGCCGATTCCGTAGTAGGTTCCACGGTTGCGTTCCTGCATCTTCTTGAAGCGGTCGGGATCGAGGTAGTTCGTGTGCGGATCGAGCTGCTCGATCATCCCCTTAATCGCGCCGTCGACAAGGTCTTCCCCGCTGACCTTCTCAACATAGTTGTCCGTCACGAGCCCGAGAACCTCGGTCAGGACCTGCAACTGGGTGTAAACCGTCCGTTCGGACGCCATGCCGTTCTGAAGGCACACGACCCCCGCCAGGATGCAGGCGAGGGCAACGCATCCGCCCGTGACCAGGAGGACTCGCTTCAAGCTCATCCGAGGTACTCCTTCCGAATCGACGCGGGCCCACAGTCGGAAATCGACAGGGGGCCGCCCTTTGCCAGAAATTACCATACGGACGCCACCCGCGGTGGTTCCAAAGAGGCGGGCGTTGCCGAATCGTCGGCGACGCCGTATCGTGGGGCCATTGACGGTGAAGGGACGGCGCCCGGCCCCGGATTCCGGTAATGGCTGAAAAGGGATGCTCAAAGTGGCCCCGCCCGAGCCGAAAGTAGGGGAAAGGGGAGGTGCGTACGTGAGTCTCGAAACCAAGCTGAATGACAGGACGGCCCAGCTCGGCGTGATCGGCCTCGGCTATGTGGGGCTCCCCCTCGCCGTGGAGTTCGCACGGGCGGGCTTCCACGTGGTGGGGATCGACATTGACGCGCGCAAGGTCGATTCGCTGAACCGAGGGGTTTCCTACGTCCAGGACGTCCCAAGCAGCTGGCTGGGCGCCCTCGTCCGTGAGGGTAGGTTCAAGGCGACGATCGACTATTCCGTCCTCGCTTCCTGCGACACGGTGGACATCTGCGTGCCGACCCCGCTCAGCAAGACACGGGACCCGGACCTCTCCTTCATCAATGACGCCGTGGAGCGAATCGCCGCGTATCTCCATCCCGGGATGCTCGTCGTACTCGAGAGCACGACGTATCCGGGGACCACGGACGAGGTGATCCTGCCCCGCCTCGAGCAGACGGGTCTCCGCGTGGGGCTGGACTTCCACCTGGGGTTCTCGCCGGAGCGGGTCGATCCCGGCAACCCGATCTACCAGACGAAGCAGATCCCGAAGGTGGTCGGCGGCACAACGCCCGAGTGCACGCGCCTCGCAGCGATCCTGTATGGCGCCTGCCTTGAAAAGGTCGTGCCGGTCAGCTCCCCGCGAGTGGCCGAAATGGTGAAGCTTCTCGAGAACACGTTTCGCAGCGTCAACATCGGCCTGGTCAACGAGATCGCGTTATTCTGCGATCGCGCCAAGATCGACGTGTGGGAGGTGATCGAGGCCGCCGCGACGAAGCCATTCGGCTTCATGCCGTTCTTTCCCGGACCCGGGCTCGGAGGCCACTGCATCCCGATTGACCCCCTCTATCTGTCGTGGAAGGCGCGGGCGTCGGGGTTCGAGACGCGGTTCATCGATCTCGCCGATCAGGTGAACTCGCACATGCCGCACCACGTCGTCGAAAAGGTCACTCTCGCGTTGAACTCGATCCGGCGCAGCCTCAACGGATCGCGGATCCTCGTCCTCGGAGTTGCCTACAAGGCCGACATCGACGACATTCGCGAATCTCCGGCGCTCGACGTCGTGAAGCTCCTCGTCGAGCGGGGAGCTGATGTTTGCTTCCACGATCCGTTCGTGTCCCGGCTCGAGGTCGGTGAGATCCGGATGGAATCGACGGAGCTTTCGGACGAGCTCCTGCGCGAGTGCGATTGTGCGATCATCATCACCTCGCATAAGACGATCGACTACGCGCGGATCCTGGCACAGAGCCGTCTCGTGGTGGACACGCGAAACGCCCTGAAGGGGTCCTCGAGCCCGAAGTTGTTCCGGCTATGAGCGCAGGCGATCGTTTGGCGGGAGAGATCGTTCTCGTCACGGGTGGTGCCGGCTTCATCGGCTCACACCTCAGCGAGCGACTGGCGAATGACGGCCGAGAGGTCCGGATCCTTGACGACCTCTCGACCGGCCATTATGAGAACATCGAGCCGCTGGTCCGCAAGCACCCCAGTCGCGTCACCTTCGTCCATGGGGACATCCGCGACCCTCGCATCGTTGAGGAAGCGATGCGCGGGGTGGGGGATGTCTTCCACGAGGCGGCGCTCGCTTCGGTTGAGCGTTCGGTCCGCGACCCCTGGGCGAGTCATCAGGTCAACATCGACGGGACCCTCCTTCTTCTCGAAGCGGGCCGCCGCGCGAACGTACGGCGCTTCGTGCTGGCCGGCTCCTCGTCCGTCTACGGGGACCAGCCCGATCTGCCGAAGCGCGAATCGATGCGGCCGTCGCCCCGCTCTCCCTATGCGCTCACGAAGCTTGTCGCGGAGAACTACGTCAAGCTCTATGCCGAGCTGTACGGTCTGCCGGGGCTCACCCTCCGGTACTTCAATGTCTTCGGGCCGCGGCAGGATCCTGCCTCGCCATATGCGGCCGTGATTCCCCTGTTCCTTCGCGCGATCCTCGCGGGGACCGCGCCCACGATTTATGGGGACGGGAAACAGACCCGGGACTTCACCTTCATCGAGAACGTGGTGGAGGCGAACATGGCTGCCCTGCGGGTCGAGTCTCCCGCAGGCCAGGTGATGAACATCGCCTGTGGGCAGCAGACATCGCTTCTGGAGTTGCTGGACGAGCTCTGCGCGATCACGGGGCGGAAGGTGCAGCCCGCGTTCGCCCTGCCGCGGACGGGTGACGTCCGCGATTCGGTCGCGGACATCGGGCTTGCCCGAACGCTGCTTGGGTACGCGCCGCGCGTGGATCTGAAGGAAGGCCTCCGTCGGACGGTAGAGGCCTTCTAGAGCGAGCGGGTGGGGGAGGTCGCCGCGATTGTGACGATGCTGAATCGCACCGCTACCCGGCTTCTTGCAGACTCCGGAAAAGGACTCCTGGGGAGCTCCACCAGGATCCAACTCAAGGTCACGGGCCTAAGTGCTTAGATAACAAAGACATCGCCAACCACAGGCCCTTGTGTGGCGTCGATGAAATCCAGGCATGGTTGTCGCCTGTCTTCGGGAGTGATGGCGAGTCACTCCAATATCCTCCGGGATACCCTGGTCGTCGTCTCCGCCCTCTTCACGCGTGGTTTCCAACCCGCCCGGTGTCCAGGGGTCGGGGGAGTTACGCTTTCGCCTCGCTGAGGCGTCCTGTGTCGGGGTCTCGTTTGGGCTGGGTCACCAATCGTGGCTCTCGGACCTGCAGCAGGAGTGGGTCGGTTGGGCCGGCCCGGTTGGACGGGGGGCGCTTGGGGCCGAGGCCGCAGCCCTCCATGCGGGAACTCTGGATGCGTTCGATGAAAACGGGGTCCCGCTCGGCGCGTTCCGGCCCATCGAGGGGATGGTGGGGATTGGGTACGGCCTTACCCCTAGGGGCAGCCATCCGTGCGGGTGTTCCCATCCATGCCCTGTACCTGAGCTCTCCCGGCGACCGAATGACCGGGTACTCGTTCGACTGCGGGCTCGAAGCCAATATCGCGGGCGGAAGCGTGGGGCTCGCCGTTCGCAATCTCGGGCCGGACCCGAGAGGAGATCAGGGCTGCTATCGTCTTCCCGCCGAAATCGCGGGAGGGATCCAGCGCCGGTTCGGCAGAAGCACCCTCTCGGTGACGGGGACGATGGATCGCGATCACGATCTTGGTCTGAACGGCGGCGGCCGGTGGGACGCCACCGCGGCGCTCGCGTTCTTCGCGGGTCTTTCGCATCGGGCGGCTGATTCAAGCAATGACATCCGACCCGCGGCAGGAGTGGAGGTCGCCGTCGGCTCTCTCGGATTTGCATACTCCTATGCCGCAGCGGCGGACGGCGCCGGCGCGCATCATCTCTCCCTGAGTCTTGCGGCTCGCGAGTGCGCCCGCCCGGCCGCGCAAGGGGGCGCGCGGATCCAGCACCGCACGTGGGCGGTATGGGGCGGGACCCACCGCTCGCGCGAGAGCGCCGAGGCGGAGGCCCGGGCACTTGGCTCGCAGCACGTCGAGAACGCCACAATCGTTCCCGATGCCGAGGGAACCTTCCGCGTGCGGATCGCCGCGCACCTCGACGAAACGGCAGCGGAATCGCTGGCGCGCCAGTTCGGCGCCACCCCCTCGCCCGAGTAGACCCCTTCACCTCGCGGTCCAAAATGCGACGACCGGCCGCAACGGGGCGGTCGCGCCGGGCGCGCGGCGCTTGCCTCGATCGACCCCGCGCGCATACGCTGCGGAAGGCGGGGGTGGTCTCCGCGTGAAGGAGTCGGCATGGCGCGGATCGTCATCACGGGTGGCGCGGGGTTCATCGGATCGCATGCGGCGGAGCACTTCGCCTCGCGCGGCCACAGCGTTCTGATCGTCGACAATCTTTCCCGCGGCGCCTTGCTCCACCGTCCGGATCCCAACGCGTCCTACAACTGGGACTACCTCGGCTCGATCCCCGGGATCGAGAGGGTTCGGGGGGATGTACGAGAAGATGGGCTAATGGATCGGCTCCTCAAGGACGCGGATGCCGTCCTGCATGCGGCGGCGCAGACGGCTGTCACCACGTCGACCCTCGACCCCGAGACCGATTTCCTCTCGAACGCCCTCGGGACCTTCCGCGTCCTCGAAGCGGCGCGCCGTTCCGGGCGTCGCCCCGCCGTGATCTACTGCTCGACGAACAAGGTCTACGGGGCCAACGTCAACTGCGTTCCGATCGTCTCCGAGAAGAACCGGTATCGCTTCGGCGAGCCGTACGAGTCCGGGATTCCGGAGGATTTCGGGATCGATCTATGCGAGCACACGCCGTACGGTTGCTCGAAGCTGACCGGAGACCTCTACGTCCAGGACTACGGGCACCTCTACGGCCTGCGCGTCGGCGTTTTCCGGATGTCGTGCATCTACGGGACGCGGCAGTTCGGAATGGAGGACCAGGGATGGGTGGCCTGGTTTGTTCTCGCAGCGCTGACCGGCGCCCCCCTGACGATCTTCGGGGACGGCCGGCAGATCCGTGACGTTCTCTGGGTTGACGACCTTGTCCAGGCGTACGAGGCCTTCCTGACGCGCGGACCGCAGATCGGCGTCTACAACATGGGCGGCGGGCCGGCCATGACCCTTTCCCTCCTCGAGTTGATCACGCATCTCGAGCAGCGCCTCGCGCGACCGGTCCCGTACCGGCTGGGACCCTGGCGACCGAGCGACCAGAAGGTCTACGTCTCCCGGATCTCTCGGGCGCAGTCCGACCTCGCGTGGGCGCCTCGGGTCACTCCCGTGGAGGGGGTTGACCGGCTCTTGCAGTGGGCTGGCAAGGAGATCTCCCTCTTCTCGCACCTGCGTCCCCAGGCAACCGGTTCCACCTCATGATCCGAACCTGGCCGGCCGATACCCGTTAGGGAGAATCGACCGGGAGGTTGACTGTTGCCGAAACCCAATGCCGCACACCGCCGGGTCATCGGCGGCGAAGAGGCGGTACGAGCGCGTCTTGATGATTTGCGGGCGCTCCTGCCGGATCTGCCCGCCTGGAGCGAGCGGGACGCCGACGCCGATCGCGTGGTCGCCCTCCTCGATCTGCTTGAGCGCAAGCAACGGCAGCTGATCCAGGACAACGTCCGCCTCGCCGGACTCCGCGAGTTGACCGAGAGCCTCCTTCGCGAGCCTGACGAAGAGCGGGTCCTTCGGATGATCAGCCTCTATCTCGGCCACGCGTACGAGCTCGCCGAGGTGATGGTCCTCTCACGCACGGAGGACGGAGGACTGCGAGGGTACCGCGCGCGCTCGGGGGGCAGGGGACTCTGCGAGGCCGTGCGATGGTCCGCCGCGATGCTGAAGGGGAGTGTGTGGGGGCAAGCCCTTTCGGGGGAGCCGGTCGGCGACTGTGTCCGCGACCGGCAGGCGAGCGGGACGCCTCCACCGCTCCCGGTGATCCTCCCCTTGCTAGCCGGGGCCGAGGATCGCGGCGTCCACGGCGCGTCCCGCGCGGATGACGACAACCCCATCATTGGGCTTCTGGCGCTGCGACCCGACGATGTGACGGGGGCCGGGAGCGATCCGCTCGAGGTCCGCCAGGTCGCCTTCCAGGCCGCGATGCTTCTCGAGAGTGTCCGCAACCAGCGGCGCGCGGCGCGCGAGATGCGCTTCCGGCAGTGCCTCTTCGAGGCGATGGGGGACGGCCTCCTCGCGACCGATTCCGGCGGGACGATCACGGCGATCAACCAGGCGGCGCTGAACCTCCTTGGCGCGGAGACGCAGTCCCTCACCGGCGCGTCGATCGAGACGCTGCGGGATTGCGCTCCCGAGATAGTTGCCGCGGTTCGGGCGGGGCTCGATGGGCGGATGGACTTGATCCCGAGCGAGGCCACGATCCGCTGGGGAAGGGAGAAGATCCCGGTGGGGCTCACCGTCGTGGGCCTTGGAGAGGAGCCGGGAGAGGGAGGCGGTATCGTCGCGACCCTTTCGGACCTCCGCCCGATCCGCGCGATGGCGGAGGAGGTCCGTCGTCTCGATCGTCTCGCGGCGCTCGGACGCTTCGCGACCGCCGTCGCGCACGAGATCCGGAATCCGCTCGCGGCGATCGGCGCGGGGATCGACTACCTGGCCCCTGCGGTCCCTGCCGAGCGGCACGACGACCTGGCGCTGATGCGCTCGGAGATCGCGCGCCTCGACCGGATCGTGCGGGACCTGCTTGAGCCCACGCAGAAGAGACCCTTGCAGAAGAGCCGGGTGACCGTCGCCTCGCTGATCCAGACGGCCTGCAAGACGAACGAGCCAGTCGCGCGGGAGCGCGCGGTCCGCTTCTCGATCCAGGCTCCGGAGGACGATCTCACCCATCCCGTCCGAGTCGAGGTCGACGTCGATCGGATGCTTCAGGTCGCCGTCAACATCGTGCGCAATGCATGCGAAGCATCTCCGAAGGGAGAGCCGGTCGAGATCGGGTGGGGGATCGAGCGGACCGGTGCGTCCTGCGACACGAGGATCTGGGTGCAGGATCGCGGGCCAGGGATCCCCGCCGACGAGATCGCTCACATCTTCGAACCGTTCTATTCGACAAAGTCCGGCGGGACCGGACTCGGGTTGTACGTCAGCCACGGCGTCGTCGAACTTCACGGGGGGACCCTGTCCGCCGAATCCGGCGAAGGGCCGGGTGCCCGAATCACGATCCGCATCCCGGCGTCCCTCGATCCATCAGGTTGCGAATCGCCACACTCAGCGACTGGGAGGACAGATGTCGGCTTCGATATTGATCGTTGATGATCAGGAGTCCTTGCGCCATTTCCTGGCGAAGGCTCTGCAAGAGGACGGGTACGGCATCCACACGGCCGGAACGATCGCGGAGGCCTGGGAACAGGTCGTTCGCGAGGAGGCGGACCTCGTCCTCCTCGACTTGCGGCTTCCCGACGGACTCGGCCTCACGATGCTGAACGAGCTTCACGAGCGCGAGCCCGAGCTGCCTGTGATCGTGATGACCGCGTTCGGCGAAGTGCAGACCGCGGTCGCGGCGATGAAGGCGGGGGCGTACGACTTCATCACGAAGCCGTTCAATCTCGAGGAGGTGAAGGTCCTTTGCGCGAAGGCGCTCGACAGCGCGCGCGCTTTCCGCGAGCTGTCGCACCGCCGGCGCAACGAGAAGGAGCGCTACGCGCGCGAGTTCGTGCGCGGCGTGTCGCCGGCGGTCCGCGCCGTCTACGAGATCGCTGAGAAAGTTGCGACGAGCGACACGACGAGCGTCCTGATCCAGGGGGAGAGCGGGACGGGGAAGCAGGTCATCGCGCGCTACATCCACGACATGGGCCCGCTCGCGGAAGGTCCGTTCCTCGAGATCAACTGCGCGGCGATTCCGCGGGAACTCCTTGAGACCGAGCTGTTCGGCCACGAGAAGGGGGCGTTCACGGACGCGCGGTCGCGCAAACAGGGCCTGCTCGAGCTCGCGGATCGGGGGAGCCTCTTCCTCGACGAGATCGGGGAGATGGGTCTGAACCTCCAGGTCAAACTCCTCAAGGTATTGGAAAGCATGAACTTCCGGAGGGTCGGCGGAACGCGGGACATCTCGGTGTCGGTGCGGATCATCTCAGCAACGAACCAGGACCTCTCGCGGATGGTCGCGGAGGGCAGGTTCCGCGAGGACCTCTTCTACCGACTCATGGTCGTTCCCATCCGGATGCCTTCCCTGCGCGAGCGGCGCGAGGACATCCCGCTCCTCGCCGAACACTACGTCGCCTACTTCAGCAAGGCGTTCCACAAGCGCTTCCGTGGACTGCGCCCCGAGGCGATGAACAAGCTCCTGGAGTACCCGTGGCCCGGGAACATCCGCGAACTTCGGAACGCGTTCGAGCGGACAATCCTGCTCGAGGACGGCGAGTGGATCGAGCCGCACCAGCTGAAGCTCGGGGTGGAATCGGCCAGCTCGCAGAAGGGCAACGATCTCCTAGAGTCGATCCGCCAGGCGATGGTCGAAGGTCGGATCGATTCCGAGGGGATCCCGTTCGAGCGCTGGATCGAGGAGATCGAGAGGGGTCTGATTGCGCGCGCGTTCCAGGCGGCGGGGGAGAACCAGACGCGCACCGCCGAGCTCCTTCAGACAACAAGGGACAAGTTGCGCTACCGGATGAAGCAGTACGGGCTGAAGGAGACCTTCGAGACCGCGCGAACCCAGTGAGATTCCGCGCGGGGGCCGCGCGACGTCGCGCGGCCCCCGCGATTTCCGCGGCCGGGCCAAACGTTGTCGTGGCGGCCCGGCCTTTCTATACTCTGCACATGCTGAAGAGTCTGGCGCGCGCCGTCGCGATTCCGATCGCCCTCCTGGGTCTCTTCTCGGGATGCGGACTCTATTCGTTCTCGGGAAACACCCTTCCGTCCCACATCAAGACGATCGCGGTCCCGATCTTCCAGAATGACTCGAAGGATCCTCAGATCGGCAACGAAGTGACCGACGCGATCACCCAGCGCTTCCTGACCGACAATCGGCTGAAGATCGCGGGCGAGAAGAGGGCGGACGCCGTCCTCGAGGGGAAGGTCATCTCGTACGAGAACAAGGTCTACAACTACACGTCATCGCAGACCCCCGAGTCCTACATCGTGGTGATCCGCATCGCGGCGACCTTGCGGGACGCGTCGAAGAACAAGGAGATTTGGAAGGACGACCAGATGACCGTCTCCGCCGTCTACTCCGTCATTCCGAACACCGTGCAGCCCCTGAACGACGAAGCGTCGGCGCGCGCGAAGGCGGAGACCGATCTCGCGGAGGACGTCCTCGCGCACACGTTCGAGCAATGGTGACGGGGAACTGGGGCCGGCGGCGCTACGAAGCCGACGGTTTCATCCAGGCCCTCGAGAAGCTGGGCCCGCCTTCGAGCGTCTTCGTGGCGGGGCCGGAACTCCTTCTCCGGGATGAAATTCTGGTCCGACTTCAACGCGCGGTGGGGGGCGGATCGGATGACGCGCGGTGGGGCCGTGAGGTCCATTCCGCGCGCGAGACCCCTCTGTCTGAGATTGCATCCGGCCTGCGCGTGGTCGGGCTGTTCGCGGACACCCGATTCGTGATCGTGAGCGATGTCGAACGTTACGGGCGCGCGGGGCAGGCGGACCGTGCTGATTTCTGGCAGTGGCTCGATCACCCGAGTCCCGGCGTGCATCTCGCGTTCGTGAGCGAGAAGCCGCTCTGGGAGCTCGAACGGGGGAACGAGTTCCTGAAGGGGACCCTGGCGCGCGTCGATGCGGTCCTGCGATGTGATCACCCCTCGGTCCAGGGCGCGGTCATGATCCTGCGCAGGATCGGGAAGGAGAAGTACGGGCTCGAGATCTCCCCCGGGATCGCCGCCCGATTCGTCGATGCGGTCGGACCGAACCTTCTCGAGTTGCGCCAGGAGCTCGATCGGCTGGCCCTGCGGCTCGGACCGGGCGCGACGATCGATGAGGCCGCCCTCGACAACTGGCTGCGCGCCGGCATCGTCGGGACGCTGAACGATCTCGAGCGCTCGATCGTTGCGGGCGATCGGAAGATGGCACTCAGGTACTGGGACGTGATTCGGCAGAACATGAACGCGCCGACCGTGACGTGGATGATCGGCAATCGCTTTCTCGATCCGCGGTGGGGGAGGCAGGGAGCGGAGCGGGTCCCGTCGCGCTTGCTTCTCTCGCGGATCCTTCACGAGTGCTACGTTCTTGAGCGCGGCGTGAAGACGGGGGAGATTCCCGCTTCGCTTCAGGAGACGGCCTTTGAGGAGATGATCTGGCGACTCTGTGCGGGGACTTGGAACGACCCCGGGCCCGAGCCGGCATGGAAGGAGACGGAATGAGCGATTTCATCGAGGTCACCGATTCGACGTTCACCGCGGAGGTTCTGCAGAGCCGCGTACCGGTGATCCTGGATTTCTGGGCCGACTGGTGCGGGCCTTGCAAGCAGATCGCGCCGGTCCTGAAGGAACTTGCGACGGAGCTCAAGGGAAAAGTGAAAGTCGCGAAGCTCGACGTCGACGCGAATCCGGGGGTGACATCGCACTTCAACATCATGAGCGTGCCGACCTTGATCTTCTTCCAGCGGGGAGGCCCGGTCGGCCAGACATCCGGCCTCATGGACAAGAGTGCCCTGCGAAGCGCTCTCGAACAGGCCGTGGGACGCCTCTGAGGAATGCGGCTTCACCGCGGCATCGCGTCGTGCGCGCTCCTGGCGGCGGGTCTGATCGGCCTGTCGGCGAGTGATTCGGCGGGGGAGTCGAAGTCAGCCGGCGGAGGGGCGCGGATCCCCTGGGCGTCCGATTACGAAGCTGCGCTCGAGGAAGCCGAGGTCGAGGGGAAGCTCGTGATGGTCGACTTCTTCACGGACTGGTGCGGATGGTGCCGCCGGCTCGACGCGGATACCTACCAGAATCCGGAGGTCGTCACGCGGGCGCGGCGGCTCGTGTGCGTGCGGGTCAACGCGGAGCGGCGTGTCGATCTCGCGCGGCGCTACAAGGTCCGCGCCTATCCGTCCATCGCATTCGTGCATCCGGACGGAAGCCTCATGGAGATGATCCGGGGTTATCAGCCACCCGGCCTGTTCGCCTCGGCGCTGGATCGCGCGACCGACACGCGGGGCGAACGATTCATCCTGACCCAGAGGCTTAGGGATCACCCGGATCTGTCAGAGGTACGCTACGATCTGGCGCTTCTCCTGCTGCGGAATGGAGAGGACTCCCTTGCCCTGAACCAAGTGGATACCCTCCTGACTGGCGGGAGCGACCTCCTGGAGGACGCGATCCGTGGCCTGCGTCTCGCTCGAGGTCGCCTGCTCCTGTCGCTCGGACGGCCCCACGATGCGCGCGAGGATCTCTCGATCGCCGTGGATAAGTGCAAGGGGTCGACAAGGTACGGAGAGGCGTTGTACTACCTGGCCGAGGCGGCGCTGGCGGATGGAGACGTGAACGAGGCGAGGAAGCTCTACAAGAAGTTGCTCCAGGAACGACCGCAGGGATGGCTGGCGGAGCGATCCCGGTCCCGCCTGAGCGACCTTGGTTGAGTGGCGACCGGGTGGCGGCGGGAAAACGAACCGGGCCCCAAGGGCACGTAGCCGGGGGCCCGGAGGTTGCCGGTCATCGACCAGCTGCGGATTCAGAGCCGTCTCCACGGCGCCGTGCCTGGAGGTCTTGAACGGAGCCCCGAAACAAAGCTGTGGGCCGCGGCCCCAGGACAACTCACGCACGTCGCAGATATCGCTCCGAAGAGGAAGGCGAGTCTCGATGCCGTTCAAGCCGTCCGTCCTCTCGCCTTCGTCCCGGGAGAGTTGCAGGTGGCGTGCCTGGGCGCCGTGTTCCTTTCCGGTTCGTCTGGGCGTCGGGATCCGGTGTTCTTTCAATGTGTTCCCAGAGGACGGTCCATTTCGTCGGATCGGTCGTGGCGGGCGAGAAAGAGAGGAGGTGCGATCTTGCACGGAGGCTTCGTGCGCGACGCACGGACTTGGTTTGAAGGTCCCAATCGTACGTTACATAATGTTTCTTATGCGACATTTCGAATTCGGGGCCCCGAGGGTCGAAGCGGCCTAATCTCCGGGCTTGTCATCGCCCTTTTGGCTGTGCTCCTCCTGTCCCTCCCCTGCCTGGCCCAGGGGCCTCCAGCAGGCATGCGTCGGATGCCGGGGATGCCGCCTGGAATGCCCCCAGGAGACAGTCCATTGAAGCCGAGCACGCCGCCGGAGCCGGCCGCGGCCGCGAGCCCCGTGGCGATCGGTTCCGCGCCCCTCTGGGGCTATTTAGACAACGGCATGGGATACATCCTCCTGGAATCCCACGCGGCGCCCCTAATCGGCAGCTCGGTGATCGTCCATTCCGGGTCGGCGCGTGAGGATTTCGCGACGAGCGGTGCGAGCCACTTCCTCGAGCACCTGCTTTTCAACGGAACCGAGACCCGGACGCAGGAGCAGCTCTACGCGGATGTCGACGCGATCGGCGGGTACAACAATGCGGCGACGACGAAGACGCACGTGGTCTACATGATGGTCACGCCGGCGGAGACCTTCCGGAAAGGGCTCGAGATTCAGAAGGACATGCTGTTCCACTCGACGTTGCCGCCTGAGAAGGTCGAGAAGGAGCGCGGGATCATCCTCGATGAGCTGGCGAAGGATCGGGATGCCGGATCGTTCGACTCCGATCGGCTTCTCGACCTGATAGCATTCGGCCCGACGGGGACAGGCCTGCCGACCCTGGGAAGTCCCCAGTCGATCCGAACCATCACCCGCGACGCGATCGCCGGCTTCTATCACGCCCTGTACACGCCGCAGAACATGACGCTCGTGATCATTGGGGACTTCGACTCACGCTCGATGGAAATTGAGGCCCGGGAGGTCTTTGGAGGTGAGCCCGGGGGCCCTGTGCCGCCTGGATTTCACGCGAGCGAGCCTGTCTGGGACCCGAGTCCTGTTGTCGATTCGTACGACGGCGAGTCCACGTTTCTTGAGTGGACCTGGCCCGGTCCAGACCCGCGGTCGACCGATTTCACATCCGCCGAGTGCGTCGCGTCGCTGCTCAGCGGGGACGATTCCGCCCCTTTGAACCGGCTTGTCAGGGATCGATTCGCCGGCAAGATCCGCTCGTGCGTCGGACGGATCGAGGCCGTTCCCGGCCGATCGTTCTACAGGTACCGGATCGAGGCGGATCCATCGGTTGACTGGCGCGCGATCGAGCAAGCCCTCCCCTTCCTGATCGAGAAGGCCCGCCTCACCCCACCGAACGTGAAGGACATCGACGCGTGGAAGGTGTCGGAGGAAGCGCAGGAGTTCTTCCTCCGCGAGAAGCCGCACTACTACGGCGTCATGGAGGGCGAGCGCATCGCGACGGAAGGGATCGACGGGATCATCCGGCGTCCCGGCCGTCTTCAGGCGCTCTCGCAGTTGCAGATCGCGTCAGCCCTGGCGGGCTGGGCCAAGGGGGGCTACCGCCTCGGGGTCCTCGTTCCGCGGCCACAGATCGCGCCGGCGGATTCGAGTAGGGCGCCGGCCGGCCGGTCCGTTCGTACCACCCTCCCCAACGGGATTGACATGCTCGTCCTCTCGAGCCCCGAAAGCCCGGTCCTCGCGCTCCACCTATTTGTGAAGGGACGCTCGCAAGTCGAACCGGCGGGACTCGATGGCGCGGTTGAGCTGCTCCAGCGACTGATGCCGGTCCGCACGAAAACGTCTGATCCGCCAGCGCTGACCCGTCGCATACGCTCGATGGGCGCGGAGCTGACGACCGCCGACAACCCGGATATCCCATACGATGACTTCTACTCGGTCCCGGAGTACAGCTTCGTCAAGCTCCAGACCCTCGACCGCTGCGCGTCCGACGCATTCGGCCTCCTCGAGGATATGCTCTCTTCGCCGAGCTGGACGGATCAGGAGTTCGAGGAAGCCCGGCAATCAATGCTTTCCTACGCCGAGAGGTCAGCGATGGGCGCGGGTGCGACCGCGCGCGCGGTCGTCCACTCCACCCTTTGGAACGGCCGGCCGCGATCCCGGGCGGTTTTCGGAACCCCGGCTACGTTGAAAGCGATGACGCCGGCCGCGCTTCGCGGTCTTGCCGGATCGCTCTACGTCGGCCACCGGATGCTCCTCGTGGTCGCGACGAGCCTGCCGCCAGACGAGATCGTGCGGCTCGCCGGTTCGACGATTGCCCGCCTGTCCCCGGGCGAGGCCCCTCCCCCGCGGGACGGCCGTGTTGGAGCGACGGCCGCCATCCGGGTCGCCATGGCGTCCTCGGATTCGCTCCCCCAAGAGATCGGGGTCACAGCGCTCCCGGAGTCGACCCTCGTGCGCGTCCGCAAGATCGGTGGGCGCCAGGCTTCGGTCATTTGGGTCCGCGCGCTGGGAACGATTGGGGAGAGTGATCGCGCCGTCGGGGACGTGTGGAACGCGGCGCTCTCCTCGCAGATCCAGTTCCAGCTGCGCGAGCGCGAAGGGCTGGCCTACTCGATCGGATCGAGTATCGATCGGCTGGACGACGGGACGCTGCTCTGGTCCGCATCGGCGGGCACGGCCGCGAAGAACATCTCGCGGATCCTTGCGGGGTTCCGGCAGGCGCTGGACGGCGCGCTGGCGCAGGCGCCGGACAGTTCGGAAGTGCGCAAGCAGGGGGCTCAGCTCTACGGATCGTCGCTCCGGCGACGCGCGAGCCGGATGAATCACGCCTATGCGGCGGGTCTTGCGATCATCGAAGGACGGGATCCCGCCGGGATAGACGATGAGATCCGGGCGCCGATGCGGGTCACACCGGACGAGGTCCGCGCGCGCATCAGGTCGTTCCGGCCGGGTCCGGGGCTCGTGGTGATCGCGTACTGATCCCGAGCCGGTCGCACGACGGCCCGGTGGGAGGCGATCTCCTGCCGGGCCTCTTCGTCGTTCGCGATGAATCGCGTGAGGGATCAGGTGCCGAGGCGGGCCTTGACCGTCTCAAGCCCCTCGCGGGCGTCACGCACGCGCGCGCTCTCCGGGTAGTTCTCGATCACCTTGCGGAAGGCCGCTTCCGCATCCGGATACTTCCCGGCGTCGATGAACGCGTTTGCCGCGCTGACCAGATCATCCGCGCGCAGCGGCGACTCGGGAGCCTCCGCGGCGAGGAGATACTGGCGCGCCGCCTCCTCGTGCTGGCCCGCGGAGTCCAGCGCGCCGGCAAGGCCGCGCAGACCCGAAGCCCGAAGGAGGCCGTCCTTCGGCTTCGTGCCGAGGAAATTCTTGTACAGCGTCTGGGCGTCCGAGAAGTTGCCCATCTCGAGCTGCATGTCGCCCGCGCGAAGGAGCGCCACCTTTCCGCTCGGGGCGCCCTTGTGCTGCTCGTAGGCCTGCTTGAACTTGGTCAGGGCCTCCCCCGGGTTGCCGTTCTGGTACTGGCTTTCCCCGTCCAGGAGCACGATCGCCGCGGCCTGTTCTCCGCGGGCCGCGACCCTGCGGGAGATCTGAAACCCCGCACCGGCGACGACCAGAATGGCCAGGATCACGGTCAGGAGGGTGGATTGCTGCTGCACCCACGCCTTGAACCGCATCAACCCGTCGAGAATCGGATCCTCGCGGAGCTCTTCCTTCGTCATTTTCTCTTCGCTCAAGCCCGTCCCTCCGTCATTCGCGCTAATTGTAAAATGTAAGCCTACCGATCGCCGCCGGCCTCGGTCAAGGGTGCGATTCCCGCCGCCGCCTTTGGGGGTGGTGACGGACGGGTCGCACAACTCGTGCAGCGGAGCCCGCCTGCGGCGCATAGATGCACTTCTTCGAGCCCCGTTCGGCCGCATTCCTCGCAGTGCGGGGCGAGCAACGAGCGGGTCGACTCGTCCCATATCCGGTAGCTCCCACGCGAAGTCGCTGCGCCCCCCCGGCCGCTCCCCTTCGGGGCTCGGGGTGCCGGGAACCGATACCCGATGCGGGGTTGCATCACGATGCCGAGCGCAACCATCCGTGCAATGACATTCGGTCTCCAGAACTCGTTCGCCTCCTCGGTGCGCCGTTTCCACTCGAGCTGGAGCCACCGGATCCGGTCCTCGCGATCCTCGATCCTCGTCGTCCACCGGCGGCTCTGGTTGCGGGCCTCCTCGATCAGCTGCTCGTAGTAGGAACGGATCGACTCGAGCTCTTCATCGAGCCGGGTTTGGCTTGCCTGCTCAACCTTCTTGATCCTCCGCCGCATCCGCCGCTCGAGCGCGTGCACGGCAGTGTCGAGGACATTCGGCGGGATCGGGAGCGGGTGCAGGATCGTGCGACCCTTGCGCGGTTCAGGCTCGAGCGTCGCCCACAGCTCGGTCAGATCGGGGGTCTGCGCCCAGACATCCAGCGTCGCGCCGTCCACGCTCACGACCTCCATTTCGTCCGCCGTCTCGATCGATGGGTACGCGATCGTGAAGACGAAATGGTAGATCCCCTGATAGATCGGCTCGGGCGGCCCTGGCCTGATCCCGCCGGCGCCCGCCTCGATCCTCTCGCTTGCGGGCGGCCGCACGGCCGGCGAGGACGGCGTCGCGTAGGCCACGCCGATCCGTCCCTCTTCGCGCGCGACGCTCAGTAGCCGATCGAAGACCGGGTTGCCGACCGTGGCCAGCTCGGATTTCGGATTCTTCGTGATCGCGCGCCGGCTGAACGATAAGGTCATGTCGTCGCGGCCGAAACGCTCGCGCAGATCCTTCGGAACGGGGAACTGCCAGACGTCGGACTCAACCGCTTGCGGCTCGAGTCCTCGAACGGCGAGCCAGTCTCTCACGAAGCCCTGAAGTGCGGATGGTTTCATGTCTCCACCGGTTCCGGGTGAGGGGAGAGCTCCTCGAAGATCGTCTGGTCGTAGTCCTTGACCTTCTCGTACCGCTTGCGGGCGAGGAGGAGGTCCTCACCGAACTTGCCGAATGCTTCCTCGAGATCGCGCCGGTTGCGGTGGCTCGCCCAGATCTGGAAGACGCGCTGCTCGAAGTTCTCGCGCTCGCTCCATTGCCCGAGGATCATGTCCATCTCGCCGATCACGAGTTCGAACATATTGATCTTCCGATGCAGGATCGCGAGGACGTAGTCCTCGACCGTGTCGCGTGCGGTGAAGTTGTAGATGCGGATGTCGCGCGTCTGCCCGAGCCGGTGAACGCGTCCGATCCGCTGCTCGATCCGCATCGGATTCCACGGGAGATCGTAGTTGACCACTGTCCGGCAGAACTGGAGATTGCGTCCCTCCCCTCCCGCCTCGGTCGAGATCATGATCCGGCGCTTCCCTCGGAACGACTCGACCGATTCGTCCTTCTCGCGCGCGGTCAGCGAGCCATGGAAGATCGCGGGGCTCTCCCCCGCCTCGCGCAGGCCCACCTCGAGGTACTCGAGTGTCCGCCGGAACTGGGTGAAGATCAGGACCTTGTCATGCTCCTCTTCCTTCACAAGTTTGAGGAGGCCGTCGAACTTGCGGCTCGTTTTGACCGCCTGGGCCATCTCGACGAGGTGGTGAAGGCGCCTCGCCTGTGGGCCCTTGCGGAAGATGCGGACGCTGCGCTCGAGCGTCTTTTGCGCCGCGTAGTGGCTGCTGCCCATCTCCTTTTGCAGGACAAGGAGGAGGAAGTGCCAGCGAGAGTATTCCTCCGGCTCGCTCTCGACGACGATGTCGTGCACGAACGAGGAGACGCCGTCGTAGAGGCGCCGTTCCTCCGCGTTCAGATCGAACTCCTCGATGATCACGTCTCGTTTGGGGAACTTGAGCGCTGTCGAGCTGCGGGTCGTGCGGATCATCACGTCGCTCAGGAGGGCCGAAAGTCGCCGCGTGTTCTTCGGGAGCCTCTTGTCCCCGCGGACCATGAACTCCTTGCGGAAGGCTCGGTAGGTTCCCAAGGCCCCCGGCTTCAAAAGGGTCACGAGGTTGTACAGCTCCCGCATGTCGTTCTGCACCGGGGTCGCGGTCAGGAGGAGGAGGTACTTGAGCGAGAGGGCGTCGACGAACTTCCACCCCTGCGTGAGATGATTGCGAAGCCGGTGGGCTTCGTCGACAACGAGCACATCGAAATCCTGCTTGCCGATCTCCTCGCGGTTGCGCTCGGTCTTCGCAGTGTCGAGCGAGGCGATCAGGAAGGGATGGGCCCCCCAATCCTCACCGCGCGAGCGGATCACGAAGGGGAGGTCGAACTTGTGCGTGAGCTCCTCCCGCCACTGCGTGAGCAGCGAGACGGGAGCCAACACGAGCGCGCGCCGGACGAGTCCTCGCAGTGCATACTCCTTGAGGATCAGTCCCGCCTCGATCGTCTTGCCGAGGCCGACCTCGTCGGCAAGGAGGGCGCGGCCGCGCATCTGCCGGAGGACCCGTAAGACCGCGCGGATCTGGAAATCGTAGCGCTCGAGGTCGCGAACTCCGTTCAGGCAGAGAAGGCTCTCGAATCCCCGCGTCATGGCGATGCGCTCGGCCGCGAGGTGGAGCAGGAACCTCCCGTTCCCGTCCTTCGGCGCAGTGCCCGCCTCGCGGAAGAACGCCAGCGAGTCCGGATCGATGCTGAGGGCGCCTTCAGGCTCGGCTGTCGGAGGAGGCGCCGCCTCGACCGTCTCGACAACCTTCAGGGCCGGGGACGCTTCGGCCGGCTTCCGCCCCACGCGCGGATGGTTCGAGTTGAGCCTGCGCACGCCGTCCGCGAAGGCCACCTCGAGAATATCGAAGAACGCCCGCGGCTTGACCCCCACGACCATCCCCTCGCCGTAGTCGGCGTGGACGATCGAGTCGCCTACCACGTACCGCTTAGGCGTCGATGGCAATCCGCCTCCTCGAAATCATGAGATGACGTAGACCTGGAATCCGAGGGCCGGCTGAAACGCAACGCTCATCCCGCCCTTCTGCGACAGCATGAACATCCGGACCCCGCCATCGAAACTGAACGACCGGCCGATGAAGTACTCGGTGCCGAGCGTGCCGCCGTAGAGGAAACGGTACTCCCCGGGCGCCACCTCGGGGACGGCCGCCTGCGGTTGTCCGCTGTGCTTCCACCGCATCTCCTGCTGCTGGAACCCGATGAACGGGGCCAGATAATAGCTGGCCTTGCTCCTCCGCTGGAAGTAGAGATAGTAGTCCGCATGGAAGGTCGTGAATTTCACCCAGTTCGGGAGGGCGTCGGATTGCCCCTGCGTATAGCCGCCCTTGCGGCGGTACCGGAGATCATCGAAGCCGAAACCGAGCGCGTGGCTGCGATCGAGCACGAAGCGCACCCCGATGTCGATTGAGGGCCCCCACTGTGTGACGTCGGCGATCTTGAAATCCGTCGCGCCGCCGGGCCAGTTCGCCGCATGGAATACTTGGCTGCCGTAGAGCTTCCCGAATCCCCCCTGCATGCCGAAGCTCGGCGTGCTTTGGCGGTGCTCATAGGCGAGCGATGGCGCGGACGCGATCGCGCACGCGAGCAGCGCCAATGCCCCGGCGGCGCGGGCGCGCCGAACCCTGCGGGGTGAGCCGAATCTGATCATCATTCCTCCCTATGCCTCTCCCCCGCGCGGGTGGAATTGGCGATGGACCCTGCGAAGGAAACCTCGATCGACGGCCGTATAGATCTCGGTCGTCGCAAGCGAACGATGTCCCAGCAGCTCCTGCACGACGCGTAAAGACGCGCCCCCTTCCAGAAGGTGGGTCGCGAAACTGTGTCGGAGGATGTGCGGGTGCAGCCGACTCGCGTCGATCCCGGCCGACGTTCCCCGCCGGACCAGCACACGGTAGAACCCCATTCGCGACAGACCGCTCCCGAGTCGATTCAGGAACAGGCGCCGGCAGCGATCACCGCGGGCGAGGTGGGGACGCCCCGCAGCCAGGTACTCGCGGACGGCCCGGCACGCCGGTCGCCCCAGGGGGACGAGGCGCTCCCGATCCCCTTTTCCGCGAACCCGGATCACGCGGTTCTCGAGGTCGCACTCCTCGGCCCCGAGACCGACGAGCTCTGACACCCGCAGGCCGGCGCCGTAGGCGACCTCGATCATGGCGCGGTCCCGCAGGTCCAGGGGAGTCCCGCCGAGGCTCTTCTCGATGAGCCCTTCGACTTCCTCGCGCGTGAGGCAGCGCGGGAGCCTGCGGCTCGTGCGCGGCCCCTCGAGATCAACCGAGGGGTCCCGTGGTACCCATCCCTCGCGCGCCAGGAACCGGTAGAAGCCGCGGAGGCTGCTGCGATACCGCTGCTGGCTCACGCGCGAACGGCCTGCCTCGTGCAGGCGCGCGAGATCCCCCCGCAAGGCTTCAGTGTCGGCCACGTCGAGACCCCGGACCTGCCGACCGTTCAGGTACGCCAGATGCTGAAGGAGATCCGCCCGATACGACTCGACGGTGCACAGCGAGAGGCGCCGCTCGAGCCGGAGGTGGTCGAGATAGGCGTTCAGCAGCTCCTCCGCGTTTGTCAAATCCCTTCCTTCCGGTCCGCCTGCCGGCCATCCAACGGGAACATCGGGCCGCGCAACCCATCGAGGATTCGACGGGCCATCGCCGCTCCGATCCCCGGAACGGATGCGAGATCCTTCTCGCTTGCGCCCCTGATCGCTTCGACGCTCCCGAATCGCTTCAGGAGCGCGGTCCGTCGGTGGAGGCCGACCCCGCGAAGCGGATCGAGCGCCGATCGGGCCTGGGCCTTCCCCCTCAGCTTCCGGTGATAGGAGATCGCGAACCGATGCGCTTCGTCCCGGACGCGCTGCAAGAGCCTGAGTCCTCCGCTGTTCCGCGGGAGGCGGACCGGCTCTGCGATCCCCGGCAGCACGACCAGCTCCTCCCGCTTCGCCAGCCCCACGATCTGAACCCCGCCGAATCCCCGCTCCGCGAGGACCTCGTGGGCGCGGTTGACCTGCCCCTTTCCGCCGTCGATCAGGACGAGATCGGGCGGGATCCCCCCCTCCCCTTTCAGCCGTTCGAATCGGCGCCCAACGACCTCGCCGATCATCGCAACATCATCGGGTCCTTGAACCCGTTTGATCCTAAATCGTCGGTACCCCCCCTTCAAGGGGATGCCGTCCTGAAACGAAACGAGGGAGGCGACCGGGTGCGTCGCCTGCAGGTTGGAGATGTCGTAGCCCTCGATCCGGTACGGCGTCCGCAGGAGACCGAGCCGCTCCTGAAGATCGTAGACCCCCGATTCGACGGGGGTCCGGCGCCGGCGCTCGCGCAACTCTTCCTCTTCGAGCCGCAGATGGGCGTTTTCGCGGGCAAGTTCGTGGAGCCGGGCGGAGGTCCCCGCGCGGGCCGACCGCAGGCGCACCCGATGCCCGGCCCGCTCGGTGAGCCAACCCTCGATCGTCGCCGCCTCGCGTGGGGGTTCGCCGGTCACGATGACCGGAGGAATCTGCGGGATCGCGAGGTAGATCCCGGTCAGGAGGTTACGGAGGATCTCGGCCGGCCGCGCCCCGGCCGTCCCCGAGAGGAGACGCGCGTCCTTCCCGAGGATTTTCTTCTCGCGCACGTGCAGAACGACGCAGCATGCCCGATCCCCGCGTGCCACGAGGCCGATGATGTCCGTGTCCGACGCGAGCGCGGGGGTCATCCGCTGCTGATCGACTAGTCCTTCGAGCGTCGCGATCGAGTCGCGAAGGCGGGCGGACTCCTCGAAGCGAAGCTCCGCGGATCGTGAGACCATCTGACTCCGCAACTCCTCGACCACCGAGGCCACGTCCCCTTCGAGGAAGCAGGTCAGGCTCGCGACGATCTCTCGGTAGGCAGGAGAGCCGATGCGGTGCGTGCACGGCGCGGGACATCTCTCGATGAAAAACTCAAGACACTCGCGCTCTCCGCGCTCGACGCGGCGGTCGGTGCAGTTGCGCAGAGGGAACACCTTGCGGAGCGTCTTCAGCGTGTTCCGGAGATCCTTCACGTGCGTATACGGCCCGAAATAGCGCGAGCCGTCATCGACGACGCGGCGCGTCAGGTACAACCCGGGAAACGGGTGATCGAGATTCAGCTTCACGAAGGGATAGCTCTTGTCGTCCTTCAGGGCGATGTTGAACGGGGGCCGGTGCCGCCGGATCAGGTTCGCCTCGAGGATCAACGCCTCGGTCTCGTTTCCCGTCACGATCGTGTCCACGTCGGCGATCTGGCCGACGAGGAGTCCGAGGCGCGTGTCATCGTCGAGGCGGCGCCGAAAGTAGCTGCGCACGCGGAGATGGAGGCGCTTCGCCTTGCCGACATAGAGCACGTGCCCGGCGGAGCCCTTGAACAGATAGACCCCGCTTCGATTCGGGAGCATGCGGAGTTTGTCTGCGAGCTCACCCGCGCTCATGTCCTCTCCCGCGGCCTCCCGGGATCTCGATGGGAATCCACCCCTTCGAGCGCCGCTCCGGCGGCCCTCAAGCCGTCCCAGAGGTCAGATGGATCATTCCCCATCGGAAGAGAGTAACACGCGGGAGAAGAAAAGGGATCCGCAACCTGGAAGCGGCCGCGAACCCCTCTGTGCCCCCGAGATGACTCGAACATCCGACCTACGGTTTAGGAAACCGTCGCTCTATCCACCTGAGCTACGGGGGCGCACCCATTTTCGGCGGCGGCAGCCTACGCTGCGGTAACCACCGCTGCAGTGTAGACGCAGGATGCACCTCGATCAATCCGGTCCTGCGAGGCGACCGGGCTCAAGCAATATGACTCGTGTGCTACTTCGGCTATGGGCCGTACGAGAGCAGGCTGATGACCTTTGCCGAACCGAGCTTCTTCCGCCCCTCGAGGGGGACGAGTTCCGCAAGGAATCCGTAACCCGCGATCCCCGCGCCGCACCGCTCGACGAGGCGCCCGGCCGCGGCGGCGGTCCCGCCGGTCGCCAGGACATCGTCGACGATCAACGCCCGATCCCCCTTCCGGAAGACGTCGGAATGGATCTCCATCGTCGCGGACCCGTACTCGAGACTGTACGTCTCGGCTATTCGAGCGCCCGGGAGCTTCCCCGCCTTGCGAAGGAGAACGAGCGGCAGGCCCCGGCGCATCGAGATCCCCGTTCCGACGATGAAGCCGCGGGCCTCGACGGCCACGACGTGGGTGACGCCCTCGTCCGCGAAGGGCTCCCAGAGGGCGTTGATCGCCTCGGCTACAAGAGCGGGCTTGAGGAGAAGGGTAGTGACGTCGCGGAAGAGGATCCCGGGTTGCGGGAAATCGGGAATGTCGCGGATCGCGCAAATTAGCCGCGCGGCAAGATCATTCTGCATGAGGTGTCCCAAGGAATCGCGGTCCGTTGAAATGATGGTCGGGGCGAGAGGATTCGAACCTCCGACCCCCTAGTCCCGAACCAGGTGCGCTACCAGCTGCGCTACGCCCCGACCTGCCAAACCACGTGAAAACGCTATCATCGTCGCGCTCTTCTGACAAGCACGGATTCGCGGGTTTTCGAGGCCCGGCGCCACCCGCCTCACTCTCCCGGCCCCGGCCATCCCTCGCGGCCGATCAGCGGGACGAACGCACAGAGGCACCCGTCCTCCTCGACGAACGTGTCGCCCCGCCGGTGAATGATGCGGAGGACCTGGTTTCCCGCGCCGCCGATCGGCACGACGAGTCGCCCGCCGTCCGCAAGCTGCTCGCGGAGGCTCTCCGGAACGTGCGGAGCTCCTGCCGTCACCACGATCCCGTCGAAGGGGGTGAACTGCTTCCAGCCGGTCGAGCCGTCTCCCACCCGCTGGATCACGCTCGTGATCCCGATCTCGGAGAGGATCTGCTGCGCGCGCTGCGCGAGAGAAGGGATCCTCTCGATCGTGAACACGGTCCGCACGAGGAAGGTGAGGATCGCCGCTTGATAGCCGGACCCCGTCCCGATCTCGAGAATGCGGTCGTCCGGCTCGGGGCGGAGCGCCTCGGTCATCAGCGCGACCATGTACGGCTGCGAGATCGTCTGTCCCTGGCCGATCGGGAGCGCGTAGTCGCCGTATGCGCTCCCCCGCATCGCAGGCTCGACGAAGAGGTGACGGGGGACCGTGAGGAAGGACTGCAGCACGCGCTCGTCCCGGATGCCTCGCGCGCGCAGCTGAGACTCGACCATGCGCGCCCGCGCCGCGAGCGGGTCCATTGCCCTCTCCTTCATTCGACCGCGTTCTCCGGCCGGCCCCGATCGCTCCCCGCGATCGGGGGTTCTTCCTCGATCCCCCATCTCCGCAGGAGGTCCATCGACCCGTAGTCGGTCAGATCGAGGTGGATCGGGGTGATCGACACGTACCCCGCGTCGATCGCCTCGAAATCGCTTCCGGGCTGTTCCTCCCAGCTCGGCGCGTCCCCGCCGATCCAGTAGTACGGCCGCCCCCTGGGGTCGGCCATCCTCTCGATCCGATCGTTGTAGGTCCTCCTCCCGAGCCGCGTGACGCGGAATCCACGGATATCGGATTCGTGGAGGTTCGGGATGTTGATATTGAGCAAGGCCCCGTTCGGCGCGCCCGTCGCCAGCAGCTTTTCGACAATAAGGCGAGCGATGCGGATCGACGCGTCGAATTCGCCAGAGTGCCAGTCCACCAAGGAAAAGGCAGCCGAGACGCGTCCCATCATGCTGCCTTCCATGGCCGCGGCGACGGTCCCCGAATAGGTGACGTCGTCCCCGAGATTAGCTCCATGGTTGACCCCGGAGATCACCATTCGGATGTCGGCGTCGATCAGCTCCGGCACCTCGCGACACGCGAGTAGCACGCAGTCGGTCGGGGTGCCGTCGACTGAGAACATCCGCTCAGCCACCCGGCGCATACGGAGCGGACGATGGAGCGTCAGGGCGTGACTCGCGGCGCTCTGTTCCTGCTCTGGAGCCACGACCCAGAGCCTGCCGAGCGGCTCGAGGGCGCGCCTGAGGGCAAGCAACCCCTCCGCCAGGATCCCGTCATCGTTGGTGACCAGAATGTCCATCGTGCGTGCAGATCTCTCCGGCCGGTGCAGGGCTCTTCAAAAAAGATGGTCGGGGCGACTGGATTTGAACCAGCGACCACTTGCCCCCCATGCAAGTGCGCTACCAGGCTGCGCTACGCCCCGACCGAACCTTCGGTCCGCGCCTTGTCTCTGGCGCGGATCCAGCAAATGAGTATCCCCTGCGGTCGATCCGATTGCAAGGGTCACTCTCGCCACTCGGCGGGCGCGGGACCGCGCCCCGGTAAAACTGATGACCGGGCCCCCCCGCTCGACGAGAGCGGAGGCGACTGGAGGTTACGTGGGACACGTCAGACGCGCGATCCGAGATCTTTCACGGATGACGCCGGCGGAGCCAGATCCCCATCCTGACCAGACCGGATCCCATGAGCAGGAGGGTCGGGGGTTCCGCGGTTGGAAGCGCGTTCGACTGCTGCGTGTCCGGCACGAGGGCATGATGGTCGACCGATCCGTCCCCCGCCGGTGCGGTCGGATCGTAGTTCACGCCGGACAGGAAGCCGGAGTTGTAGGCATAGTTCTGGCTGTATCCGCCAGCAGTGCCGTCCTTCGAGTAGAAGTCGCCCCAGCGGGGCGCGCGCCCGGAGCCGAAGTCGATGTGCGTGGTCGGACCTGATGCGCCGTCGAACTTGATCTCGTAGACCGGGCCCGGAATGCGCGGGTTCGAGTTGCCCTGAGCATCGAAGAGCCCGACGCCGAACGATCTGAAGTTCCCGTGCGCATTCCGGATGTCGTCCGCAGTGAGGTTGTAGGACGTCTCGACGATCAGGTGGCTGGTCTGGCCAACCGCGTGCGAGAAGACGTACGAGTAGTGCCAGGTCTGGTCTTCGTTCTGGCAAACATCCCAACTGAAGCTGATCGAGTTTCGAAGTCAGTTGCCTCCCGCCAGGATCCCCATCGTTGCGCCCGACAGCATGCCAGCAAATGCATGGGCGCCCGTCGGGAAGATGGGCACGGCAACGGCGACGAGGCCAAGAAGGGCCTGGTGTGCGGTTCTTGATGCGCGGGTCACGCGACCTCCGGTGCAACAGGGCCATGACGCGGGCGCGGCTCAGCGCAGTTTCAGGGACATGTGTCTGAATTGTCGGTAATCGGGCGGGCTTTCGTTAAGGCGAATGTGCAAGCGAGTGGGAGATGGTCTGCAGGTTATTATTCTATCTTGACTTATGGGACGTTGTGGCCTTCCGTGGCCGCAACTCGTTCAGGATCTGGAAGAGCTCGTCGCGCACCGCGCCGAGTCCGTCGGCCCAGGGATTGTCGATCCCCAGACCGAGCTGACGCTCCTCGACCTCCTTCTGCCGCTCGAGCCGAATCCGCCGGCGAGCCCCCTTGATCGTGAACCCCTTTTCGTACAGGAGTACTTTGATGCGGGAGAGGATCTCGACGTCGTGCTCACGGTACATGCGGCTTCCGGAGCGACCCTTCTTGGGACGGAGGTTCGGGAATTGGGTCTCCCAGTAGCGGAGGACGTGGGGCCGCACGTCGAGCATCTCCGAGACCTCGGAGATCGAGTAGTAGGTCTTCTCGCCTGCCGGAACGGTTGTCGTTTCCTGCACCCCATCGGCGGCGGGCGCATCCGGACCGTCCAAGCTCCCCCGCGTCTTGCGGCTCATGCCTCTTCCTCCTCCGCGCGCGGCGGACGCCGCATCAGCTCCCGCAGCGCATCCTTTGGATCAAGCCCCTCGAACAAGACCCGATGGACCTGCTCGGCGATCGGCATCTCGACGCCGAGACGGCGCGCAAGCAACACGGCGGAACGCGTTGTCGGCACCCCTTCCGCGACCTGCGTCATCTCCGCCTGGGCGCGCGCGGGCGGGACCCCATGACCGATCGCCTCCCCAAGGCTCCGGTTTCGGCTGAGCGGCGATGAGCAAGTCGTGACCAGGTCGCCGACCCCTGCCAATCCGAGAAACGTTTCCCGGCGCGCACCCATCGCGACCCCGAGCCGCGTGATTTCGATCAGACCGCGCGTCAGGAGCGCGCCCTTTGCGTTTGCGCCGAGATCCATCCCATCCGCGATCCCGGCCGCGAGCGCGATGATGTTCTTCAATGCGCAACCGACCTCGACCCCGACGACGTCCGCGCTCGTGTAGACCCGGAAAGTCGGACCGTGAAACAGCTCCCGCACACGGTCGGCGCACTCCAGATCCAGCGACGCGCACAGGACAGTGGTCGGCAGTCCCGCCGCCACCTCCCGCGCGAGGCTGGGGCCCGACAGCACCGCGCACCGGGCGCGCGGCCAGCGCTGCGCGACGATCTCGCTCATCCGAAGCCCGCTCTCGACTTCGAGCCCCTTCGTGGCGATCACCCAGTCCCGACCCGCGACGAGATCCCCCGCCACCTGGTCCAGGACCGAGCGCATCACCTGAGACGGGACGGCAAGAACCGCGGTCGATGTCCCTTCGAGCGCTTCGCGGATGTCATACATCACATGAAGGTTCATTGGGAAGCGAAAACCGGGAAGGAAGTTGAGATTCTCCCGGGTCTCGTCCATCGACGCGGCCAAGCTCGGATCCGGATCTCGGAGGCGAACCGGGATTCCCCGTTCGGCCAGAAGGATCCCGAGACTTGTCCCCCAGGACCCGGCTCCCAGGATGCCGACGGGCGCCCGCGCGGTCACGGTCGCGGAGCTCCCCAGAGCGGCGGCTCCTTCCCCTGGGATAGGCGCACGAGGTTCGCTCGGTGGCGGATCCAGACGAGGAGGGCGACGAGGGCGGCCGCGACGATGCGGGGCAGGCGCGCCGATTCCGGCCCGAACCCGGAGACCGCAAAGGGCAGGGCCGTCGTGGCGAGCAGGCTCGCCACCGAAACCCGTCGAGAAATGGCAAGCGCGATCCCCCAGAGACCAAGGGTGATTCCCGCCGCGGCGGGAGCCAGGACTAGCCAGACGCCGAGCCCCGTCGCGACCCCCTTTCCCCCCTTGAAGCCGACCCAGGGGCTGAGCACGTGGCCCAGGACGGCCGCGAGAGCGGCCGCGAGGGCGCAGATCCCGGATCCCGTACAGGCGCGCACCAGCGCGACGGCGGCGGCCCCCTTGGCGACGTCGAGGACGAGGACCGCGATCCCGTGGGCCGGCCCGAGAACACGGTAGACGTTGGTCGCGCCGAGATTTCGGCTCCCCCGCGTGCGCACGTCGATCCCACGGGCGAGTCTCCCCCACCAGAGGCCGATCGGGAGCGAGCCCAGGGCGAAAGCCGTGGCCATCGCGCCGATCCAGGTCGCTGGGGACGTGCCGGTCATCCGCTCTTCCGGATCTGGAGCCGGATCGGGCTTCCGCTGAAGCCGAAGGCACTGCGCAGCTCCCGCGTCAGGTAGCGTTCGTACTCACGCGCGAGACGCTGAGGCTGGCTCACGAACAGGCTGAAGGTCGGCGGCGCGACCCGGACCTGCGTGGCGTAGTAGATCTTCACAGGTCTCGATCCCCCGACCGCGCGCGGCGGATTGTGCTCGATCGCACGGCGGACGACCTCGTTCAACTCGCGCGTGGGGACCCTCGTCCGAGCCGCCTCGTACACCTCGACGACCCGGTCGGGGATCCGGCTGACGCGCTGGACGGTGAGCGCCGACACGAATTCCGCGGGGGTGTAGGACTGAAACGAGATCTGCTCGCGCACCTGCTGCAGCATCTGCGCCGATGTCTTGTCGTGCTTCTCGACCAGATCCCACTTGTTGAAAATCCAGACGCAGGGGCGTCCCCCCTCGTCGATCATCCGGGCGATGCGAAGATCCTGGCGACTGATCGGTTCGGTCGCGTCAAAGACGAGAAGGACCACGTCCGCCGAGTCGATGCTGCGGATCGCGCGGAGGGTCGCGTAGAACTCGAAGCTCGGTTGTCCCCCGAGCTTGCGCCGGATACCCGCCGTATCGACGAGGACCATCTTGCGGCCGTGGTAGCGCAGGGTCGCCTCGATCGCGTCCCGGGTCGTCCCCGGGACGGCGTCGACGATCATCCGTTCCTCTCCGAGGAGGCGGTTCGCGAGGGAGGACTTTCCAACGTTCGGGCGGCCGAGGATCGCCACGCGGATCGTGTCCGGTTCCTCCTGGGGGGCGGTGTGCAGGGGGAGCCGGCGGACGACCTCGTCCAGGACCTCGCCGAGGCCGCGTCCCTCCATCGCGGAGATGGACCATGGGGTCCCCTCGAAGCCGAGCGAGGCGAACTCGGCCGCGTCCGCCTCGAGCTTGTCGGAATCGACCTTGTTCGCAGTGAGGATCAGGTTCGTGTTCCTGTGGCGCAGGTCACGGGCGATCCGCGCGTCGTCGGGGGTCATCCCCTCGCGCGCGTCGACGACGAAGAGGACCACATCACACTCGTCGAGGGCGCGGATGACCTGCTCGAAGATCCGCCGCTCCATCGGCTCGGTTCCCTCGGGGACCCATCCCCCGGTATCGACGAGATGGAACGTGCGGCCCGCCCAGTCGACCATCGCGTAGTGACGGTCGCGCGTGATGCCGGGCGTGTCGTCGACGACGGCAAGCCCCTTCCCGAGGATCCGATTGAAGAGGGTCGACTTACCGACGTTCGGCCGGCCCACGATGGCGACAACCGGGAGGCTCATGTGCGGAAGATCCCCGGCTCGAACGGGACGCCGAAGCGCTTCTCAAGGTCCGCGAGACGAAGGTCGTCCAGGAAGAGCCCGTCATCGTTCAGCGTGGCGGGAGGGACGTAGACCCGGTCCCCGAGATCCTTTCCCTCGAGGCCGTGGACGATGTCGCTCCCGGTGAGAAGCCCCGCGACCGTGACCCCCGAGCCGAAGAACCGATTCTCGCATCCGACGATCTGCGTGGTGAGAGCCTCGCGCGTCCGTGCGAGCTTTTCCTCGATCGCCGGCCGCAGGATCGGCTCGAAGAGCTTTCCGGTCACGAGCGTGACGCGGCGATCGCCGCGCTCCAGCGCTTGAGGGAAGAGACTGTGCGCGCGCCGCAGTCGCGACAGGAAGTGACGCGTCATCCCGATCCCGTTCTCAATCTGCGGGTAACCGTCGTACTGGGATGCCGGGGGCGGATCGATCCCGAGAAGGCGGTAGATCTCGTCCGCGAGGTAGAGAAAGGTCGCGCCGAAGCCCCTGCGGAACCGCCTCTGCCGCGGGAGCGCCTGCTCGAGAAGGAGGCGCGCATGGCTCACCGTGAACGGATCGAGGACCGGGACCAGGTCGTCGCGGTGGTCGGTCAGGCCCAGCGGGACGGCCGCAAGGCTCCGGATCCCAGGCCATCGCGCGGCGAGGTCCTCGATCGTCGCCTCGAGATCCGCGCCGTCATTGAAGCCGGGGCAGAGGACGATCTGCGTGTGCAGCGTGATCCCCCCTTCGATCAGCCGGTCCATCACCGCCAGGATATTGCAGTCGCGGCGCGGGCGAAGCAACCGCTGTCGCGTCTCCGGGTTCGTGGAGTGGACCGAAACGTACATCGGAGACAGGCGCTGGTCGATGATCCGCTGGATCTCGGAGTCCTTCATGTTCGTCAAGGTGACGAAGTTGCCGTGAAGGAACGAGAGGCGGTAGTCCTCGTCCTTGACGTAGAGCGTCGGGCGCATCCCCTTCGGGACCTGATCGATGAAGCAGAAAACGCACTCATTGCCGCAGAGGCGGATCTTCATCGAATCGAGATCGACCCCGAGGTCCTGGCCCGGTTCCATCTGCACGTGGAGGCGACGGGCATCCCCGCCGGTCCCGGGGCCGAGGACGATTTCGAGATCTCCGTCGGCCACGTAGAAGTGGTAGTCGAGGATGTCGCGAATCCGGTTTCCGTTGATCGAGACGAGGTCCTCGCCGACGTGGATGCCGAGGGCGGCGGCGGGAGAATCCGGATCGACGCGGCGAATGACCATACAACCCCGATCTCGCTTCGGCGAACGAAGCCGAAGGACCGAACAAAAGCGCCGAAGGACCCGGTCGCGGGCCCTTCGGCAATGAGCATGGAGCGGGCAACGGGATTTGAACCCGCGACTTTCAGCTTGGGAAGCTGACACTCTACCGCTGAGTTATGCCCGCTTAGATTCCGTTAGACCTGAGCCTATGGCGGAGGCTGACGGCTGTCAAGGGGGGACTGGCGGTGCTTCCGGATCCGACCGCGCCCGGTTATCGTCCTTCCCGAGTTGGGCTGAGCATTCGGCCGTGATCGCGGCGGCAATGCGATCCGCCGTGCGGGCGGTATCCTCGCCCGGCTCGATGCGGATCTCGATCCGATCCGGGTGGCGGTTGCGAAACCATGTCTCCTGGCGTTTCGCGTAGCGCCGCGAGTTGCGGGCGAAGAGCGCCATCGCCTCGTCGCGATCGCACTCTCCCGCCGCCCAATATGTCCATTCGGCGTAGCCGACCGTCTTCATCCCGGGCGCATCGCGCGGGACTCCAGATTCGAGGAGATTGCGCACCTCGTCGGGGAGGCCGGCTTCGACCATCGCGCGACATCTGTTCTCGATACGCGCGTACAGCTCTGCTCGTGAGCGGGTCAGATAGACGACCGGCGTGTCAGGAGGACAGACCCCTTGCTCCGCCGCGGCTCGGAAACGCTCGCTAAGCGCCTCGCCTGTCGACTCGGCAACCTCAAGTGCGCGCGTGACGCGCTGCACATCGCGGGGGGAAAGGCGCGCCGCCGTCAGTGGATCGAGCGCGGCGAGCCGGGCATGGAGAGCGCCGGATCCCTGCGACCGCGCCATTTCCGCGTAGCGCGCGCGGAGAACGTCGTCCGCCGGGGGGAGGACGTGAAGACGCCCGAGGCACGCGTCGGCGTAGAGGCCGGCGCCCCCGACGGCGAGCGCCGCCGCCCCGCGGCCGGCGAGCTCGTCGTGCGCCGCGCGAAAGAGTTGTACGAAGCGGCCGACCGAGCATCGATCGCGCGGATCGAGGAGGTCGAGGAGGTGATGCCGCACGCGTACCCGCTGCGCGGCGGTCGGCTTTGCGGTACCGATCTCGAGCCTGCGATAGATCTGCCTGGAGTCGACGCTCAGGATATCCGCGCGCAGGCGGGATGCGAGGACGAGCGCGACGTCCGTCTTTCCAACCCCGGTCGGGCCGACGACGAAGGCGCGAACGGTTCGAATCCCGGTCATTCCGAGGCCCCGGTCAGGTCCGACCGAAGCGGCGGTCGAGGTCCTCAACGGACAGGACGACATAGGTCGGGCGGCCGTGTGGATCGCCGTGCGGGAGGCTCGTCGCGAAGAGCTCATCGATCAGTCGGTTCATCGACTCGAGGTCGAGTTTCGTTCCGGAACGGATCGCGCTATGGCACGCGAAGGAGGCGGCGAGCGCTTGGTTCCTCTCCTCGCGCCGGTTCGTGCGCTCAGCGACATCGTCCAGGAGATCGCGCAGCATCGATTCGGGCTTCCCTTCCCAGGTCGATGGGACCGCGCGGACGATCACGGTGCCGTCGCCGAACGGCTCGACATGAATGCCGAGGCGAGGCAGTTCCTCGATGAACGACTCGAGGACTTCGTACTCCCCGGGAACGAAGTGGACGAGCGCGGGAAAGAGTAGCTCCTGGCTCGTCGCGCGTCCCCCTTCGAGCCACGCTAGGGCGCGCTCGTACAGGATCCTCTCGTGGGCGGCATGCTGGTCGACAATCAGGATCCCCTGCTTCGTTTGCGCGACGATGTAGCGTTCCCGCAGCTGCCAGAGGGGGACCATCTGCGCGCCGCGGTCCTCGCCGCCGGCTGTCTCCGCCGCCGGCGCGCCGGCTCCTTCGGCGACAATCGGCTCCGGGCCGGAGGAAGGAGCGTAGAGGAAACTGAGGCCTTCCGAGATCGGACGGGCCGCGCTCGCCGATCCCGCGGATCCCCAACGGCCCGGATCGGCGTGCTCGGTCGCCGCAAGCCCCGGGATCAGCCGCGCCGTCGCGGCGCGCACGACGCGCAGGGCCTCCGCGAAGACCGCGTTCTCATCGAGGAAGCGTATCTCACGCTTCGTCGGATGAACGTTGACGTCGACCGTGCCCCCGCCGAGATCGAGGATCAGCACGCCGAACGGCTGCCGCGCGGGCGGGAGAAGGTCCCCGTATCCCTGCCGCAGAGCGTGCCCGAGTCCCGGATGGCTCACCCACCTGCCATCGACGAGAATCGTCTGGGCGGCGCCGTTCGCGCGCGCGATCTCGGGGATCCCGATCCAGCCGCGCACGCGGATGCGCGGATGCTCCCCCGCGAGGGGCAGAACCTTCTCGCGGAAGCGAGGCCCGTAGACCTGCTCGAGGCGCCCATCCGGATCGGTCGCTCCCAGGTGGAGGGATTCCTTCGCGTCGAAGATGAGCCGGAAATCGACCTCGGGGCGGGCAAGGCCGTAGGCGGACACGAGTCGTTGGATCAGGCGAACCTCTCCTACGGGAGAACGCAGGAAGCGCTTGCGGACCGGGCTGTTGAAGAACAGGTCCTCGACCTCGACGGTCGTTCCGCGCGCCTTCGCCGCGGGCCGGATCACCTCGACGAGCCCGCCCCGGACCCGAATTTCGGTCCCCTCTTCGCCGCTCTCGGGCGCGGTCAGGATCCGAAGCTGCGCGACGCGCGCGATCGAGGCGAGCGCTTCCCCGCGAAAGCCGAGGGTCGCCACGACGAGCAGGTCGGTTTCCTCGGCGAGCTTGCTGGTCGTGTGGCTTTCGACCGAGAGGCGGCATTCGTCGCGCGTCATCCCACAACCGTCGTCGGCGCAGGAGAGGAAGCGATCGGCGGCATCGCGGACCTGGATCTCGATCCGCTTTGCGCCCGCGTCGAGCGCGTTCTCGAGGAGCTCCTTCGCGACCGACAGCGGACGCAGGATCATCTCCCCCGCGGCGATCTTCGCGATCACCTCGGGGCGGAGCCGGGCGATCCTGCCTGCGGTCTCGATCGGCTGTCCGATCGGGCGTTCTTCGCTCAACGGACCTCGCTTTCGACCCCGATCACGTCCGGGTCATGCAGGAGGCTCTCGACGAGACGCGAGACCACGCGGGCCGCCAGGTTCGCCTCGAGCGTGACGGACCTCACGACGCCCTCCGACTCGGGCTCGACATGGAGATGGCCGCTCGGGATTCCGAACGACACGATGATCTCCCGGACGCGCGCAAGCCCTTCCCGGCCGCTTACCCGGATCGTCAGGAAGATTGTCCTTTTACCGCGGTGCTTGCTGGCTTCCCACTGTTCCACGACCGTCAGCACGCCGAACGTGAAGACGGAACCCACGACCGCGCCCGGGTAAAAGCCCGCGCCGCAGGCCATCCCGACGGCGGCGGTGCTCCATATCGAGGCGGCGGTCGTGATCCCGCGGACGCTGAAGCCCGCGCGGAGTATCGCGCCGCCACCCAGAAAGCCGATCCCCGTCACGATCTGGGCGGCAACCCGGCCTGCGTCTCCGCCGAAGATGTGGGCCATGTCGATCCCGACCAGGGTGAAGAGGCAGCTGCCGAGGCCGACCAGAAGGTGCGTCCTGAGCCCCGCAGTCTTGTGCGCCGACTCCCGGTTCCATCCGATCGGGAAGATCAGGACGAGGGCAAGTCCCAGTCGGAACAGTGACACCTGCCAGTTCACTCCGTGCATCCTCCTCTTCCCTGCCGGACCAGGGTGAGGGCCTCTTGAAGGACCTCATCGACCCCGATTGCTCGCAGGCAACGCCCGTGCCCCAGCCAGCAGAACCGCGCCCCATGGACCGCGCAGGGACGACACTCCAGGTCGCGATCGATCACGCGGTCCAGCGGTCCGAGCGGGGCAAACCCGAACTCGGGGACCGTCGAGCCGAAGATCGCGATGACCGGAATGCCGAGACCCACGGCCAGATGCATCACCCCCGAGTCATTCGTGACGAGGGCGCGACAGCGCGCCAGGATCGCCTTCAGCGGGCGAAGGGGTGCCCGGACCGCGCCGGTCTCCTCCCCATGTCCCCCGTTGATCGGCTCGAGGAAGCGTAGGCTCGCGACTCCATGGGACGCCAGCGATTCCGCGAGACGGCGGTACCGGTCCTCCGGCCACCGCTTCATCCGGCGGGAACCGCCGACGGCCAGCCCGATGCAGTCCCCGCCGGCGGTCGTCTCCATGGAGCGCGGAAAGGCGCGGGCCTCATCGAGGTCGCGATCCGTCACCTTCACACGCGGCGCCAGGCCCGCTGGGTCGGCCTCCGGATAGCCCACCGCCTCTGCGTAGCGTCCGACCACGTGCGGCAAGGCCGGCAGCGGGCGGCGCCTGCCCCAGAAGACCATCCAGCGCCGCGCGAACGGCCGCGTCCTGCAGGCACGTGCCGGGCCGAGGCCTCGCAGGGCCCGCCGCGACGTCGTGTTCGCCTGCAGGTCGATGACGAGGTCGAAGCGGCCCGCTCCCGATAGCTCCGCCGGGGTCCGAAGGTGCGCGATGGGCAGTCCTTCGAAGATCGGTAGGAGACGTTCGGAGGTCACGACATCGAGATTGTTCCCGTCCGCGACCAGTCGCTGTGCAACCCCGGTCGCTAGGATCACGTCTCCCAGCGAGTGGAATCGCGCGAGAAGGATACGCTCTCCCTCGCGGCCACCCTCGCCGGCGCGACCGCGATCACCGCTGGATGCCGAACCCTTCCCCGGTTTCGTCGGGCCCCCGATCTCAGAAGCGATAGTTGCGGACGAACTCGGTCTCGAAATCGAATCCATCCCGGAAGTCATCGATTGAGTCTTCCTCTGTCTTGCTCAGGAGCCCCTCGTCGATCATCAGGAAGACGACCCGTCCGATGTCGAGGGTCGATTCGAGTCCCCAGCCGTTCAGGACCATCTTCGCGGTGGGTCCATATTCGCGAATCGCAAGGTCGCGCGCCGCCTCGCAGAGCTCCTGGCCGGCTACGTGTCCCTCCCGTTGCAGCATCTTGCGGGCGTGCTCGAGGCACTCGAGCACGAAGAGAAACGCCTTGGCGTGATACACGCCGGATCGTTCCGCGATCTCCTCGATCTTCTCGTACGCATCCTGTTCCGCCATCGCATACCTCGCTTGTCGACTCAACGGCTCGGAGTTCAGGGAGTCCCGGTGCCGCGCAGGATCGTGTCGTGCGCGAACGCCGGGTCCTCGGCGGGATGGTCCTCGTTCATGTGCAGCCCGCGCGACTCGACGCGCTCGACCGCCATGCGCACGATCAGCTCGGCGACGAGCCCCACGTTCCTGAGCTCGATCAGGTCGCGGTCGAGGACGAAGTCCCAGTAGTACGACTCGATCGACCGCCGCACGATCTCGATGTAACGGGCGGCGAGGGCCAGGCGGTGATCCGTCCGCACGATTCCGACAAAGTCCCACATCAGCCTGCGCACGAGGTCCCAGTGCGCGTCGATCAGGACCGATTCCTTCGGCAGGGACGCCTGGCCGATTTCCCAATCGGGGAGCTTCGAAGTCGGCGGGGGGGG
>Ga0209777_10000394_pt1 | contig 73794 bp, 90 predicted proteins | sample FrelakmetHBP12HB_FD_187147 | JGI IMG/M metagenome (GOLD analysis project Ga0209777, IMG submission 187147) | Freshwater lake sediment microbial communities from the University of Notre Dame, USA, for methane emissions studies -HBP12 HB (SPAdes)... | ecosystem: Environmental > Aquatic >...
ATATTGGTGTATAATTAACTAGTTAAACCATTAACATCCAAATGATTAACAAAGGTTAAAAAAATCTTTTTAGTTGAATATGTAGAGTAGTTGTAAAGAAGTGTTCTTTAATTTAGTGCTATCTAGCACCGGAGCCACCGGCTCTATTGGTTGAAAATATTAATATGATATAAGAAATGATTGGGTGTTATCATGAAATGTATAGAGTCAAAGGCTCTGGTACTAGATAACACTAGGGATTTATTCATAGATATATACTATTAAGATAGAAAAAGACAATTTGAGTACAAAAGAAAGTGATGGATGGTGAAAGGTGGTAGAAGGTTTGAAGTAGAAGATCTTTTTGATTTGGTGTACAAGTAGAATTTGATCCGCAGGCGCAACAGTGAGAGATTCATTGCTTTCTTTCTACTCATAAACTACTTGTATTCTAGTAAACACTACTCCAAAACGAACCATCACTATCTAAACACCAACTCAAAAGGAATCATAGATGAAAGAACCAAAGATTAGACGAGCGATTACTACTCAAACTATAACTGGAGCTTGTATAGAAACAATTCCAACTGGAACCGAGTTTGATATTATCATATGGGATGATGATAGTTTAACAGATAAAGAATATCCTAAACCTTATTGTCCATGCAACACAAAAGGATTAGGAATAACTGCTATTTGGAATGATGAATTCAAGTTCATAAACTAAACAAAGAAACAAACATGACCAAAAAAATAAAGAAGTTTAAATCAATCCCATTTAAAGTAGTTAAACAGATAGTTATTGATGACTTCAAGAAAACACAAGATAAATATAATGATCATCACGCTAAAATATTTCTTGGTTGGTTGAAGGGTGTTGATAATATTCAACAGTTAGTTAATGTTATATCTTCTATTCATAGAGATCATAACAGAACTACTGGTTGTGAAGATTATGAATTTCTATTAGATCTACTTATCAAAGAGTAACTTCTATCTATTGTTTGATTAAACGTTAATCTATACTTCTATTGAAATATTGAATAGAACAAACTACTAAAAAGGAGTATGGATTGATGTTAACTTATAAAGATTCTGCTGAGTTATCAAAGATTATTCATGAGGTAGATACTAACTCATTGATTAGTTATATGTTTGCTCTTTGTAGTACTAATGTTGGTGAGTTAGTTGAAGAGGATTTACGTGTTAAAGAGATAGTTTCTAAGGAATTAAAATTAAGAACCATTCATCCAAATGAATTGTGTGGTTGATGTGGGTTGTATCTTTTGTTGTATATCAAATCCTATATGGTTTTCATAATAAACCTATAAGGGAAAACATATTTAATGATAGTTAAAGTAAGTTTTAATACAATAGAATCAGAGCTATTGTAAAAAGTCTGTATCTTTTGATATAATAATAAAATAAAAATCATTTCTGGATGTATCTTTTATGTCTTAGTTTTTGAGGAGGTTTACCATTGACTCTACAATGTGAACGAAGTAAAAGGAAATTTAAGTTAGAAGAAAAAAGATTGAAATATATCAATCAGTTGTTCTCACATGCTACGAATTTTGATACTCATTTAAGATTAGTAAACGAAGATTATCTACAAAGTGAAGAATGTGCTGATATTTCTGAAAAGATTTCTGAATTTTTAGAATCTAATATTATCTATGAGTATATAACTGAAAATAATGATTTAGTTCCAGTAGTTAATCCTAGTGATAAAACTATGTTTAATAATCAGTTATTATTCCCAATTTCTCGATCTTCTGTGAATTTTCTATCTAAGTTTTCAGAGTTTCTTTATTCTCGACAAAGAATCAACATTACTTATTAGAATCAAAAGGTATATATATTAACTAATGAAGAGGATTTACTTCGTTAGTTTCAACAACGTCAAACAAAGGAGAAACGTGATGAACAGGATTAGTATGGTTATCGGAATGATGCTTGCTGCTTTGTGTCTCACTGGATGCGGTGGGAACGGAGCACCAAGCACCAGTTTGGTCAAGAATACCATTATAGCAGAAAAACTCCAAGATCGATATTGGGGTGGCGATGATTATATCGCTGTTCCGATGGTATCATCTGATATCACCGAAAGTAGTGTAACAAGTAATCCACAGGAAACGTTCTATAATTTCACTGTTCGTGTGACGTTTGAACGAAAGTTTCCATCGAATGAAGTGGATGTGCTTTACAAGAAAATCGGTATCAAAGCTGAGACTCCTGTATCATATAAGTCGATACAGCAATACAACTGTGAATTCGTTCAACGACGCGGTGAGTGGTTTCACACTATTGAGAAACCACAACAAATTTCTGGTGAATTTATATCAATGAGTGGCAGTCCCTGTTCAAAACAGAAACTGTGATTTTTTCAGTCTCCAGGTCCAAGGGTTAGGGGGGTAGCATAGAGTAACATCTATGCTATCCCCTTTTTTGATCATTTTTTTCGCTTAAAATACGATATATCGGTATTGTATCGTTTAAATTCTATATATATTAATAAACGTATAGGAAGTAGTTCGTTTCTAGAAATGGGTTATTTCCTAACACGCTTATGGTAGATCAGGACTATAATGAGTTGTGCGTTGCAATTATAGGCTACCACAAGAACTTTATAAGCGCAATATGTGTGATGGGACGATACTCATTTACATGAAATTAAAACATCCTATGTAAGGGATCCTCCTAAGGATTAGCTGCACGTTGTTTTTCGGTTATCTAATCTCTGTATAGATTACGTATGAACTCGGTTCAAATTACGAGTATACAAAGTCTATATATATTAATAACCGATTAAAGATAGATTGTATCCACAGTGGATATGATCTATTATTTATAGCAGAACGGACTATGCTGTATCTTAGTTTAAGTCCACAAACCCGAAGGAACAGTATCATGAGCGATTCAACAGCAGTCACCGCGAAGAAGCCCGCCCACCGCAGGAATCTCACTCCCAGGAACACCTCGTCCCCGGTAATGAAAGTCGCCGGTTCCAAGCCCGACTGGAAGACCGCCTGCGCAACAGCTGGTATCATCGTCGGCGTGGCAGCTCTGGTGGCCGGCGGTGTGTATGCGTACAACAAGTACAGCGTACCATCGAACGGTAACTGATACTCTCTCCGAGTGGAGAAGGTATTAGGAAAAGGGGGTGGTAGTTAAATACTACCCTCTTTTTTCTTCGCTGATTTAAATGGAACTATAGATCGCTCTCGCTCTATTGATACACTACACACTATTTAATATATAATATTAAGTAGTATTTTAATTTTAAAACATATGAGTTAATACTTTACATTAAACGAACATGATCTTTATTCGATGATAAATAATAAAGAAATGGTATAATTTAAACACTCATTAATTTTAATATATTATTTAAACAACTTATTAATTAATAGGTACAATTACTTTAATTATTGTTAAAGTATCGTTGAGTTTGAAGTTATGATATAAAATACTACTATAGAATATCCTAAAGAAGGATTTTACAAAAGAAATGGTTCTATTCGAAGACTATAAACGGTTATGTTTTAAATATGTTTATAATAAATAAATATAAACATATAAGTATTATTAAGTAGTTTGTTAGTACCATATATGAAAGTATATGAGTAGAAATGACTTGTTGTAGGGAGAAGGAAGGTTTTAATATGTTTATAATTATTTAATAAGGTTGTTATTATATAATTAAATTATATTGGTTGTTAATTGAGTTGATAGATGGGTAGTGTGTGGTGAGTGTATAGGTGGTGTAGGTATGGTGTATAGTAGTACCGAGTAGTATGTTTGATCTGTTCTTGATAGTACGTGCGCCGATTAAGGGTATCCCTAGGGTAACAAACGCATACATTGGCTATGGTATATCGATACCATAGGGCTCCGCATACCACAGCTGGAAAATTTCCCAATTTTTTCAATTTGAGAAAGGTGTTTGTAAATATAACGTTTCTACTTAATAACTATTCACCGTTTTATATTTTTTATAAATTTTTTGAATTTGAGATTTCGATTATTTTATCATTAAACTTCTTTATAATTGTTTCAGTATTTTCTTTCCACTCTTTTTCTTTAATTCTAAAAAACTCACACTTTAACTCTGCATAAATATTTTCAGCTCTAATTGGATCTCTTATTTGAGATACAGCACCATTATGGAATTGCTCATCATATTCTATCACCAAATTCAATTCTTCAATATACCCATCTAAATGATAACCACTTTTCACTTTCTTTTGACTATCTAAACATAATATCTTATAAGGACTAACCTCTTGTAATTTAGGAAAGATTTCAAATTCAAGTCTACCTATATTAGGACAATGTCTATCTGAACAAATAACCCTTACTTTTTCTTTTGCTTCTAAAGTTCTATGATTATGACCAACAACAAATTGATTATATTCTGTTGGGTGGTGTATTTTGCTTTTTACTTTTTTACCACATCCACATGCACATAGTGGAGCATTATCAATAGATTGTTGAATTTGAATTAGTTTTTCTCTTCTGAGTGATTCTTCATAATGACCCGGATAATAAATTGATTTACTGCCTATAACTTTATTACCACAACCGCATTTACAAAGTGGTCTTTCTTTTCTTATTTTGCTATCTCTTATTAATAATCTATCTTGGTAACTCTTTAATTCATAATGACCAGGTAAATATTTATTATTCAAATGATAAACGTTTTTACCACACCCACACATACATAATGGTTTAGGTTTATCTGTTCTATGACCAGGTAGATAAATTTGATAGATTTTTTCAACTCTATTTCCACACCCGCATTTACATAGATGTCTGTTTACACTAAGATGATGATTAAATAGATAGATGTTCCATTTGTTTGAATGTATATAACTCTTTTTTACTGGTTTTCCACAACCGCATTTACAAAGTGGTGGATTATTAATATCTGTAATAAGTAAATAATCTTCTTTTATTAATTTTGTTTTCATTCGTTTTTACTCTCTTTTAATTTATTCTAGAGATGAAACATATGATCTCGTGGTTTGCGGGGTATATAGATTAGCGGATCAATACGAACGCAAGCGATGCTATAAATGATCTATCCGTTCATTTACTATATATATTAATTATCGTATAGAAGAGTTTATTGCGCTCTGTGATTTCTAACCCCAAACCCGTAAAGGAAAAGTGTCATGTTTGTAGCAGGTAAACACCATTGGGGAAGACGCAATCTGTTCTTATCCAAATAACATTCTTCCATGCATAGGAGGAACGCTAGTGATTGATGGAGAGATTGATCATTACGTTCTTCCTGATGACGGTGTATGGAAGCAAGTGTTACTTCCTACCGGTGGTTTTAATATCACCGGATGCTTAGGTGAGGAACCCATTGTAAAGACTGGTGAGAATGAAACTCACCGGAAATTACTGATCAAAGCTATGTTGGTAAGAACTACCATCAACTGTGGTGGCTGAGACTTTCCAACGATGATTTCAAACCCCAAACCCAAGGAGAGAATTATCATGAATGAGACTGAGTTTGTAGAGTTTGAAAAATCTCTTCAAAAAACTCTCCAAGAAGAACGAAGAATGAAAAAGGAATGGATGTGGTATCCTTTACTGGGTATCATTGTTATGTTGATCATCATTCTTGGATGCTGTCTTTAATAGAAGATATGTGTCCAAGAAGAAAAAAGAGAAGTGATAGCGAAAGCTATTAACCTCTTTTTTTTCTAAAAATATTAGTTTGAATTGATTTGTTATGTTATATATATTAATTATCGTATAAGAAATTTATTTACATATCGTAATAGATTGATCTTATACAACACTACCCTCTTAAACATCAGGGTAGAAAGGAAAGACAAGATGAAGATCAAGATCACATTGACTGAAGAGATGCTTGGTACTCAACCTCAAAACAAAGAGATTCATGCTGAGTTCATTGGATCTCGAAGTGCGGATGCTGAAAGACTCGCTGAAGAACAAGCAGCTTTGCCTGCTGAAGAACTGATCGCCAAGGGTAAGACTGTCTTCTATCGTGCCAAACGAGGAACATCAGCTTTGATTTCTGTGACGCCCGGTGCACAACATCTGGACAAAGATGACAAGAAGCTTGTTCATGTTTCTCAACCATTGGGAACTGTTCTTCCTGATGATTCAGATGAGGTGCCGGCAATGATGGACTACCATTTCAAAGGTATGTTCAAAGATGCCTGTGGTATGCTTGGTCGTGTCAAGGAAACCGAGTCATCCAAACTCAAGGCGTACAAGAAAATCATCGATGGATTGATCTTCGTCAATCCAAGAATCATTCCTATTTACCTTCCTATAGGTGCAAGCATTGGTGAGTGTCAGCGTCCTTTGCGCATTTCTGGTGCACAGGGTGAACGTACTGCTCTCGCCAATTCCGAAACAGTACCTGCTGGTAGCTGGATGGAACTCGAGATTACCTGTCTCGATCCTGCTCATCTTCCTGCTGTGAAGGAGTGGCTCAACTACGGTCAGCTTCGTGGTTTGGGTCAATGGCGAAATAGCGGGAAAGGTCGCTTCACCTATGTTGTGGTGGAGTAACCATTACAAGAAGGAGGGATGAACTTACAACTCATCCCTTCTTTTTAGCAATGGAATGGCGGATCACATCGGAGTAGAGTTCGGCAACGCTAAGGCGTGGCTACGCGGGGCAGGGTTAGCATAGCAAAGGATTGATATGAATTTGTTGAGTCGAGCGCTGATCTGCACAGCAAAGGAGACGCGGAGGCGTAGCGATTGAACCGCTGGGACTGACATCGTAAAACAAAGGAGTGGCGCGGTCGAGTTAGACGCGGCAAAGGAGAAGCCTGGTTTGTCGGTACATTGTTAAGCAAAGCAATGGAGAAGCTTGTCATAGTACCGCAAAGGCGATGTGGTTCAGATCACGACCAAGCAAAGGAAAGGCGGGGATACTTAGCTCAGCGCATAAGATTGGCGAAGCGCATTGGAGACATGCCTAGTAAAGGAATGGCGTTTAGGAGCTAGACGCTGTATCGCAAAGGAGTAGCCGTGAGTCGAAACGTGTTGCATTGCAACAGCAGGGCGGTGAGCAGCTAGGCACTGTATCGCAAAGGCAAAGTAATGGAGCGAGGTAAAAAGTAACGCCAAGTAATGGAACGGTGGGGCCCAGTACCGCTCGGACCCGTGTAGCAAAGGCAAAGCACAAGAAGTGTAATAGTCTGACAAACTATTACACTTCTTTTTTTTCTTCGATTTACTATATATATTAATTATCGTATAAGAAGTTTATTGCAGTTCTATTTAATAGTGCTGTGATAAGTTTTTATTACATTAACCACAAACCCACAGGAGTTCTATGACAGCAACAAGGAACGAATTGTGCTGCAGTGAACCAGGATGTTCTTTCATTGGAAAGAATGAAAAGAGTCTTGGTATGCACCAATTCAGATCAAAGCATGGAAAGTGGAAAGGTATCCCTTCCATAGTCCTTATTCCATCAGAAAGGACAAAGAAAATTCCCAGTGACAAAATCATTCCAATGAGTTTGGACTGGGCGAAATGGACCAAAGAAGATCAACAACTAGCTGAAAGTCAATGGGCGTTAGCTCGAATTGACAAACCATTGGAAGATAGTTCAGTTCTCTGGAATGAGGTATTGAATGAATATCTTCCGGGATTGAAAGGATCCAATTTCACTTCTCAGAAAGCAGCGAGTTGTGCTGCATGTTATCATAATGTTATCAACGATAACAAACCAAAAGAAGTTATCGTTGAGAAACCGGTGGTGCAAGAAGTGACCATTAATGATATTGTGAAATTTATTCATGATATCCCAACATCGGCATTAGCTGCTGAATTAGGTCGGCGGCAAGGTTTGTTGATGGATGCGCAGTTGATTGCAGCTAACCATTCACAAGAAACGAAACCATCAACATCCGAATCACATTTGGAAAATTCTTGGTTGAAGAAACCAGAACCAACAGCAACACAAACAGTGTTACTTAACATTGATGTGGTAGGTATTCTACCTCATCATTGTCAAGAGTTGAAAATGAAGTATGATGGAAAAGTCAACTTCAAATTCATCCCCACTGACAAGACACGGATAGGTATCCGTACATGTACCGATTACGTTATTGCAACACGTGGTCGTGGTCATCGTCATGATGATCAGATTCTGATGGCCCTCAGAGGAGATAAAGCTAGGTTTATCGACCTAGCATATAAAAATGGTTCGTGGTTAACCGTCGTGGATGAGGCGATAACCGAACTGTTGGCTCGACAACAACAGAAGGAACCATAGCAGATAAAAGTCTGCAAAAAGAAGTGAGTGGTGTTAGACTCCCACCACTTCTTTTTTTGGTTAGAAAATATTGATTATAATAAACGCAAGCGATAGGTATGGATTAATTTGAATTGCTATATATATTAATTATCGTATGGGTTTTGTTTTTCTTAATGGGACCATAGCTCAGTTTGGTAGTAGCACGTCACTTTTAATGACGGGGTCGCGGGTTCGAACCCCGCTGGTCCTACCATTTCATAACAAGGAGAATTCAATGTTATCATTCATCAGAAGCATCATGTGTTGTTTCATTGGCGGTATGATTCTTTGGTTGATTGGAGTAATCCTTTCACTTGGTACTTTTTGTCTTATCATTTATGTGGCCTGGCATTTTATCAGCAAGTACTGGTAGAATCACTAGATTAAAAAAAGAAATGAGTAGTCTAACAAACTACTATATTTCTTTTTTTTTCGATGAATTATTCTGTTCTAATATGAACAAATTAAAAAGGAGATTCTTTACTATGAAACAAGATAGAGGATATCAAATAACGTCAAATATTATTGCAAAACAAGAAACAGATAGTCCTAATACTATGAGACTAACTACTGACATGGATAGAATGCAACCAGTAGCTAATAAAGATATGTCTAAGATTAATTCTAAAGTTAAAACACCAGATAAAATAATTGAAGAACCTAAAGATATTGTTAAAGCTATTAAATAGATTTCGATGATTTTATAAAAATCTTTTTTAAATATGAAAATTTAATTAGATCCTTCTTTCAACAATGAAATAAACTCTTTAAATCGTTGAAGTTCTTTATTAGGATTAGAAAGAAATGTTTGTTCAGGAATATAATAAATCATACATCCTAGTTTAGAAGATATTCTTAATTCTCGTTTTTTATCATTATCACTTAATTCACCGTTTGGTTTGAAGTGATATAGTTCAAGAACATCAATACATAAATTATATTTCTTAATATAACCATCAGGAAATTTTCCAATTTTCATTGCCAAATCGTGATCATTTCTAAGAATTTCTTCTCCTAATTCTGTTTGATGATAATTAAGAATAGGTATTTCATTATTTCCAATACAGGGAAACATTGGTTTACAATTAAATGATTGTCGTTCTATTCGTTTAATTGTAGCAATACTTAGGTTTGATTTATGTTCTTCTGAAAATTTCTTTCCTTTCATAGTTAATCCTATTTTTAATTTTGTTTTTTCTGATCGTTTCTTTCCTATGTTTGCTAAAGATATTTTTAATCTAGTTTCTTTTGAAACCGCATGACCCAAACTAGATTCATATATTTTTAATTTGTGTTCTTCTGTTGGTTTTTTTCCGCGACAAGTCAAACTTATTTTTAATTTATGTTCTTCTGAAAGTTTCTTTCCGAGATGATCTAAAGATAATTTTAATATTGTTTTTTCTGAATGTCTTTTTCCTAACATAGATTTGTTGTGTCCGTGTATAAACCTATTCTTCTCAATGGTTACTTCTTTACCACAACCACATTCGCAAAGTTTACTCACGATTCTCTTCTCCATTAGTTTGAGGAACATGGTATCTTTCTTCAAGAATAGTTGCAGCTTCATCAATTATTTCATATAATTTCTTATCAGAATAAACAGCAACAAGTTTCAATCGTTTTAGTAATTTCTTGTTAATTCCAATAGTAGTATCATTTAACATGATTGACTCCCTTACTTGTTTCATGATTAATATAATTTATTCTAATTGATTTTAAAACGATCAAAAAATTAAATGATATAATTGAAGACATTTTATTATGAAATCATTATAAGAAATTCTAAAGAATTTAGAACAAAATAAAAAGAGGTTCAGTTGCTAAAGATGTTAGTAAGGCTATTAAAGGTAAGTAAATTATTATGAGATACTGTGGATATCAGATAGTTAGTGAAACTATTAAAGTTCCTGTTAATGTTCTTCTAACTGGTGCAGGTGCTGGTAAAGGTACTATCACCGGACATTTTATGGGTAGAAAAATAGGAATGAAGAAATATAATAAGGAATTACAAAAAGCTAAATTAAATGTTAATAAAGCTCAAGAAGAATTAAAAACAGATCCATCTAAATTACAAAATGTAGAAGTAGCAATAAAACATTTAAATGATTTACAAACACCAGAAGCAAAGAAAAAATATATTAATCGTTATACTCGTGTGGGTGAAGTTGGCGGAATGACTTCAGGTGCTGCTACAGGAGTATTAGCACACAAAGCTGGATCAGCTGTTTATAAAATGTTGAAGAAGTAAGGAAGTTTTTGTTTAGATATTTATTAAGTTTATCTATCAGTTATTCATGTAGTTTCTATATATATTAATTATCGTATAAAGAATTTATTGCAGTTCTATTTTATAGACTGTGATAAGTTCTTATTTCATCAACCCTAAACCCACAGGAGTTTTATGATTTCGAACAATTCAGCAGAAGCTCAAACAACGATGCATTGCAAATGGTCTGTTTATCGATCAGGCGGATACAATTCTTCAAATGACTTTTGAGGAAGGTGATAATGATCTCAAGAGTCGTTGGAATGATGATGCAGATGCTTATCCAGAGGTTATTTTTGATATTCTTTGAATTTCAGTCTGTCGCAATGCTATCAAGTGGATTGATGCTAATTGTCCCAAACATTGGGCAAGAAGCATTTTTCTGAACTAACTAAACCCATCAGTCTTAGTACTGATAGAAGGAGTTATCATGCAGAGTCCATATCTCGTTCAACGTTCAAAGTTCAAAGATGATGTAGCTGAAAACACGGGAATTGATTCCATTCTTAGGATGGACTACATGGGTAGTGCTGAATTTGAGTTTGGTTCTCTTCCCAAGTCACTGAAGGAAATGTGTGATAAGATCACACAGCTTAAAATGAATATGGTAAAGGACGTTGTCAATTACAAAGAACAGTGTCTTTTTCTGATCTGCTTTGATGATCAGATTGAAGATATTACCAAGTTCTTCAAAGCTGAATCTGGGCGAAATAGCACATATCATCTCAAAGAATATTCTGGAATCAATGAAGCAATACATAAGACAGATTGTCTTGGGAAACATGTAAAGGATGACTGGAATATATGTCAGCACTGGTGGGATATTATTAACCACTGGATGGCGTGTTTCGGTAAAGAAAATGCTGAGAAAGTCATGACCGCCTTGCAAAAGGTTAAGGTCAAGAAAGACACCAAAGCATGGATTTGTGAAGATCAAGTTCAAGAGATTCTGAAATTAAAATATCCCAATAAGTGGGTAGTCGTAGTTCGTGCTATGGACTGGGATATTGTAAATAAGAATCACTCACATTTAGTTATGGAGTATCTGAGAGATACTTATACTAAATTAGGTATTTATCAAGGAGGTATGACTCCCAGTCCAATACATGATGGTGTGTTCATTGAGTGTGAAACAGAAGAAGATGCTGAAAAAGTATTTTCAATGTTTCCTGAAGAGAAAGCTCCATATACCATTTTGTGGGGTCCTATTCATGAATACATGACTGAAATCACTAAAGATATGGATATTCAAAAACGAGAACAAGTCGCTGCATATAATCAACACATCTTGAAACTACGCATCGAAAACCCACTTGGAATGATTCATTCTGAAAACACGTAACACCGAAAGGAGTATTACGATGAAGAGATTATTCTTGATATGGCTTGCTACATCTATTATAGCCATTACTTTGATACTGTTCTTATTTATTACTCATTCACCTAAACAGTATGATGTGATTAAATATACTAATGGAAAAGAACATCGATGGATTTCCATTGGACGCATCCATCCGTTTGGATCAGGTTTTAGATTTCATGACAAATTCTCTGATTCTGATGTTATAATATCAGGAGATGTAGAATTTGTGAAGTCACCTTAAATCAAGCGAAGATAAGTGGGTAGAGATTAATTTCTCTACTCACTTATTTTTTTTTGCTTAATCTTTATTTGAAAAGAATAGTTTCATTTTCTTTTTCTAACTCATCAATCTTTTCTAAAATTTGAATACATGGTTTGCAAATTTTACTATTACTGGGAACTTGATCTGGATCTATTTCTTGATAACAACTTGTACAATATCTAACATTGTTTTGTTTTATTAACCAATCATGTTCTTTTTCAGTTACCATATGATTTCCTTAGATAAAAATTATTTTCTAGTTGCTTTATGAATTGCTGATTTTACACCCCTTTGAAAAGATGTTAATGGATGATTTTTATTAGAAGTAAAAACTTTATTTTTTCCACGACTAAATATTATACGCAAATCATCAGAAGTAATACCTTTTTTAACAAGTTTTTTTCCATGACGTTGACCAAGTCTAAACAACCCATTTTTAATTGCTGAAGAAATGCTTTCATTCATAACCGTTGATGTAATATTATAACCATCTTGTTTCATAATAAAATCCCCTTTTTAGTTTATTCTAGTAAGTATAGAATGAATACTTAAATTTTTTATTTGTTCAGTAGTATTAAAATTGGTTTGTTATACTATATATATTAATTATCGATAGGAGAGATATTCTTTTCTCTACAACAAACCCAAAGGAAGAAGGAATGACAAATGGATATCAAAGTTACGGGAGTCACAACAGAACAGTTCGTCAAACGAATGATGTTTCTCGCTTGGCAAGCATGTGGTGGACCTAGTGGAATGGGATTTTTACAAAATCATTCAGGCGCAACCGAAGATGAAGTATGGGAGAACATTCAGACACGAGGTGATTATCCTGGTCGAAAAGAAAATGGACCAGGAGAAGTCTACGGTGATTATGTGTTTGGTCGTATGATGAAGTTTGGTGCTAACTACACCATCGACATCATTAAGATCAATACAGAAAAACCTCGTCTAGATTATCAGGCGTGGGGATTGCAGTACAAGACAACGAAGGACTTGATTCAAGCAACTGCGAAGTCGTTGAATGCTTGTGCTATCATTGGATGAACGATGTCAAGTAAAGATTGGAGTTTGTATTACTACGAACTCCATATCTTTTTTATTTATCAAACTCAAAATCATCAGTCATAGTACTGATAGAAGGGGATTATCATGAGTCACAAGAAAGAGGCATTTGAAGGTTGGTATAAGGATAATAGACCAACCTGTACTGATGTCAAAATCAAGGCATTGATACAAACGGTATGGGACGCAGGATATGATGAAGCGTACTTGGTGTTTCAAAACATCAAGACAAATCTGAAAACACCTGTTCGTCAACCATTCAATACAGGAGTTGATATTCGGCCCTGTATTAACAACGATGGCAGAAGCGAGTTCGCTCGTGGACTGTGTCATTACTGCTATTCCAAGTTGGCCAAAAATGTAAGAGAAGAAAAAGCAACGTGGAAGTACTACGAAGATACAGGTAAATCTTTACCTCCTCGTCGTGGTAGATAGTGATCCATACAGTAACTCAAACTGGAGAATTTTATGAAGTGCCCATGCTGTAAAGCGGAACTCATTCCGTGGAAGAAACTCAGACTTGAAACTCTGACTGAACACGTCTCAGATCCCAATGGTGAGATTTCAAAGAAACAATCTGTATGCTGTTCCAATAAAAACTGTCTAACAATTGGATCTAGAGGTCCAATTGTATTTTGGAATGGTGAAGAATGGGAAGGTGAAGGCGATATGTTCATTTCCCACGAGTATGAATATAATATTCATAAGTACATTAGATTTATTGACAACAATAACGCTGCGTTTGGATCATTCGCGCGGAAGTGCAATATTGAAATTCATAAGAAGGATGAAAATAAACTTCTTCACACTTTCAAGTTCATTTGGAAAGGATATAAAGTCTATTCCAATTGGGCTTATAAATCCAACGAAGATGGTGATATTCTGAGAAAGACATTTCATCTTCAGTGGGTTTCTCCGAAGGGATATATTTTGGTTGGTGGTCCTCCACCATTTCATGGAATTCACATGCTGAAATACACTCTTGGTTGTACTTTTAGAGATTGGAAAGGTGCATTGAAGAGTCCAAAATATCCACATCACATCAATGAGTTGAAACGTGATGTGATAAATGCTACTTATCCAAGAGTGGAATGGTGGCGTAAAGTTAATGCACACTTTGCTAAGTGGGCATTAGCTCGACTCGCAACAACCGGTAATGAATTGGCTATTGTTGCGTGTCAAGAGTTGGAGAACAATTATGGCAACAGGAGCTGAGCTTACTCGTCTGGTGAATTACGCAACACAACAAGGCGTAACGATGTCTGAATTATCTAGGAGATCTAACCTAGTCAGACAAGCAAAGAAAAAACGTTTGGAGAAATCTGAACAAAATCAGAAACGATTTGAAGTTCTCCAAGCGTCTGGTGGAGATTGGTGGAATAAATAATCTTCATGAAAAGAAGGGACCACCACCTTCTTTTTTTGTTAAAAAATTGATTTAAAATAACATTCTAATTCTATATATATTAATTTTCGTAGAGAAATTGTTTTTGGAATGATTTTTGTCATGGTGATAAAAACGTTCTTAAAACAATAATCCTTGGAGAAAAATCATGTCTTGTTTCGATTCGTCTTCGTTCTCAAATCTCGTTGCTTCCTTGGAAACGAAGGACGAGTTCTCGGTTGATGGTATCGAGAGTAAGCAGGTGAGAGATGCTCTCACGGCAGCAAATAATCGCAAGTCAGCTGCTCTGCAGGAAGAGATCGTTGGTCTTTTTCAGTTGGCGGATGAGAAGAAGCAGCATTACATCGCTCAGATCAGGTCGTGTCGCAAGACCGTCGCTCATATGAAGGGTGAGTTGGACAAGATCGATTCCGCCTTGGAAAAGGCAAAGAAGGGCGATATGAAGTCCATTCTGTGGGTTGTTGGTGTGCGGGATCCTCGTTGCCAGTGCGACTAGGAGTAAACCTTGAATGAAGTAGATCTAAATAAAAAGGTTTACTTCATTTCAATAAATTTCTCAACAAACACAAAGAAGGAGAGTTCGGAATGCCTCATTCGAACGAACCGTCCATTGAAAATTTGCTGAAGCTCAAAGATGAGCTTGTTGCAAATCTGAAGATCAATCCAAATGATAAAGATTTGATCGATAAGATGCACGCTTTGACTGGTCAAATCAGTCGGCGCACATCTGAAAGTAACAGCTAGGTAATACCCTGTGTAACTCAGGGTCAGATGAGTAGGTCACGTTAATATGTAATCTACTCATCTGCTACGCTCTATGTTTACTACTAAAAAGCCCAGACCTGTTTCATTTTATCTTTTATTATTATTTCCTTTAGGAAATAATAATTAATCGATAATAAGGAGAGGGCACAATCTTGTACATATAACTTCTTTTCAAGAAGGAGTTGTCTGTACATATCTCCTACGAATAACCTCAAAAGGGTTAGGAGAACAATGATTTCAGGGAGTAGTTTTAATCCGTAAAAACCACTCACGAAAAAGTAAGATGCTAACAAGCATCTTATTTTTTTGTTTAGATTTTATTTTTTTCGAACAAATAAAAATTGTGTTCATCATACAATTTGAATTGGTTTTGATTGTTTGTACTATATATATTAATATCAAAGTGTTAGAATTGTTCTATCGCTTTAAGGAGGTTATATGATTAAGTTCATAATTGTGTGTTTGTTTTTGATGCCAACTATGGCACTCGCTCATAAACAACCACTACCAAAGAATTATGATATGATCGTGCGGTTGACTGCTGCAACGATTTATCTGGAAGCAGGTGGAGAATCTAACCAAGGAAAGTTGGGTGTTGCAAGTGTGATCTGGAATCGAGCTTCTGGTGCAAGAGATATTCCAAAAGTTATATTGGCTCGCAACCAATTCTCTTGTTGGAACAATCGAAAATATATATCATTTAAACCACCGAAGAATAAACAGTATGTTTACTGTTTAGCAGTTGCTAAGGATATGGTAAATGGAACTTTTGTTCCACCAACAATTTATAAGGGAGTAATCTATTATCATGAACAAACATTAAATCCTCATTGGCGTTATCATTTTAAAATGGTAACACAAATTGGTAATCATTTGTTTTACATGGAAAAAAATATGGTGGTATAAAATATTGATTTTATTAAAAAAGGAGAAACGATTCTCCTTTTTTTCGTTAATTTTTTTTCAAAGAATTATAAATTTGATCTGATTTTTCTTTTTGTTTTTTACTTAATTTATGTTCTTCGAATTTTTTAGAACCTTTTTTAGCAGCTTTTTTAGTTCCTTTAATTGTATATTTAACAGATAATTTTAATAACTTGTGTTTTACATGTGGAGATAATAAAGATTCAGATATGATTTGACTTGTATTATAAAATCGTTGATTCATACTATACCCCTTTTTGATTTGTTCTGTAAATTTGATATTTCATCTTACTATTTTTTCAAATGAATAAATTAAAATCATTGTTTGTATTTTGTATAAACTTAGAAGGAGAAACATATAATGAAACTGAATGGTTATAAAATCGTAGAGTCAGCAATCATGGAAGCTGATGAATCTCAGAAGAAACCCAGTTTAGTTAAAGGCGCTGCTCTTGGTGGCGCAGTTGGTCTTGGAGCTGGTTTAGCAGCTCAGCATGGTGGTCAACTTGCCGGTGGTGTTCGTGGCGCTGTGATTGGTAAAGCTCCTAAAGCTCCTACACCAGAAGTTATGACTAAAGCTAGATCATTGCCAGAAGTTATGACTAAAGCTAGATCATTGAGTGTTCCTGGTCGGACCGGCGGAATTCTTGGAAAAATAGATAAAGGTATTTCTAAAATCGCCCAAAGTGTTATTGGTAAACCAATTCAATATATTAAAAAACCAAGAGGTTTTGGTGCAAAGATTGCTCAGAGAGCTGCTGGTGTAAGTAAGGGTAAAATGGCAGCAATCGGTGCTGGTGTTGGACTTGGTGCTGCAGCTCTTGCTAAGATGCACAATAATCAAAAGCGTCAAGGTGCATAAGTTTTAATTAGATAGTTATTTGATTAAAGTAATCGTTAAAGAACTTTAATTAAGTAACTATCTACTTTGCACGTTGATAAAATTTTTAAGATTTAACTTCAGGAATTCTTTTTTTACATGGTTGATCAAATGTGCCAGCTGCTTCATATAAAGCAATTGTTTCTTCTGCATTTATATGCATTCTAATAAGAGTTAATAATTTATTGACATCTTCTAAACCTGGTATCGTTCCACGCTGCCCTTCCCATGTTGGATTATAATTAACCTTGCGTTTGAAAGTTCTTTTATCCAGTACAAGTTTAATACAATCAAAAAGCATATTTCTTGTTTTTAAAACTGTAATCAACATAAATTCTAATTCTTCTTTATTGAATGTAAAATTTGTATTCATATAATCTCCTTATGTAATTTATTCAGATAGTTTGAATAAATTAAAAGGATATTTATTTAAATGAAATTATGTGAATGTGGATGTTATGAAGAAGTTACTAATGAGAAGAATAGGTTTATTCATGGACATCAATCTAAAGGAAAACACAAATCATTTGAAACAAAAGAAAAAATGTCTAAGTCACATAAATTAAAAGAAGTTCAAGAAAAAACAAAAAAATCATGTTTAAAAAATTTTGGAGTATATAATCCAAGTCAAGCAGAAAAAATCAAAGAAAAGAAAATTCAAACAAATTTAGAACGTCTCGGTGTTAAAACTCCATTTCAATCTGAAAATGTTAAGATTAAAATTAAACAAACAAATTTAGAAAATTTTGGTGTCGAAAATCCAATGCAATCAAAAGAGATTCAAAAAAAATCAAAACAATCATATTTAAATAAATATGGTGTTGAACACGCATTACAATCAAAAAATTTTCAAGAAAAATATAGACAAACATGTTTAGAAAATTTTGGTGTCGAAAATCCAATGCAATCAAAAGAAATTCAAGAAAAGTCAAAACAAACAAGTATTAAAAATTGTGGTTATGATCACTGGACACAATCATTACAAGGAAAACGAACATGTAGAATTAATGCAGTTGAAAGAATTGAAACCCAAAAATTAAATGGTGAACCATTAATGCCGTGTATTGGTTTTATAGAACGGCCATGTTTAAATGAACTAGAACTAATTATCAATAAAAAGATTATTCGAAATGATCATTCTATTTTTGATTTGGTTGCTTTCTTTCCCGATGGTCATATTCCAGAACTAAAACTGTTTATTGAATTTGATGAAAAACTTCATTTCGAAGATAAAGAAATGAATATTCTAAAACAAAAAGATATTGATCGAGAACTTGTATTAGCTTCTCTCGGATATATTGTTTTTAGAGTTTCTGAAAAAGAATGGAAAGAAAATCAAGAACAAATTATAAACCAATTTAAGGATTTAATAAATGAACTCATACCTCAAAACATGTAAAACATTGAACGAATTAACTGTTACGCTTCCAAAAATTGGCGATGAAGTTTTATTTGGTAAATGGAAAAATAGACGAGCAATAATTAAGAAGTTTAAGAAAGATAAAAATAATCAAATTGTTTTAATTACCGATAAAGGAATTATTCCACTTTTTCATATTAGAATTGCTAAGTTAATGAAAGAATCTTATTTTCCAGAAACAGACAACTACTTTATTGAGTTATGGGATAAAATCAAGACGTTAGATATTTCTGAAGAAGTTATAGATGGTATCAAAAATAGTATCAGTAGATCTTCTGATAGAATTGCAAAAAGATATATTGGTGAGATTAATGGTGTAAAAATTGTATTAGTTAATGGTAGAGAAGTTAAACAAAAAATTGATCCTGATTTTACAGAAGGAACAAACGGAGCAGCAAAGAAGTATTGTCCCTATGATGAGGCTTGGCTAGATTCTAAATATGATACGTCTCAGTTAAAAGGTTTTTTATTACATGAATTATCAGAAAGATATTTGATTACAACTAAAGGTTACTCCTATAATGACGCTCATGATTTTGCAAATAAACTTGAACATCAAGTTATATTATAAAGTTTAAATGGAACTTTTTTACTATATATATTAAAATACCAGACGCCATCAGTTCGACCCACAAAGTGGGTTATAGCTATGGTTTTTTTGAAACTAAAAAGGAAATTAAATATGAGTGACGTATGTCAACGATGTGGTGAAGATGGAGAAGATCGTCGCACAATTTGGATGGCATGTTTTTATGAAATGAATGAGTTGGATATACCTTTTGAAACGAAAATTCTTTTTTATGCTGATATTAAAGATTTAACACCATCTAAAGAGCCTACTGGGATTGATCTTGGTAATGGTAAGAAACTTAATTTAATGGCCGGAACAGTAAAATGTTCTGGTGAATTGACACCCCATGGTTTCTATACCTTGCGTGTATGTAAAGAATGTCGAGCCAAATGGATGGAGTTTCAAAAGATTTGGTGGACATTCAAAGGAACAGATAAATCAGAACCTACTGGAACTGGTGTTTTTATTCGTGAGAATGGTACCAATCGTGAACTCACTCTTGAAGAGGTTGTTAAATTTAGACAAGAGAGAGGTATTGAACCTGCTCGAGTTAAATCATCAGAATTTCAAAAGATGATAGATAAGGTTCATTGGATGCCTGATAAGAAATTATTTAAATTTCATGATGAATTAGAAAAACAATCTTTAACGGATGAATATCTTCCTGGTGTTTCAGTCGATGATTGCTTACAAGAAGTGATCAAAGAAAAGGAACAAAGGAAGATATTTTAATATTACGAAAAAAAGAATAGAAACTAAAATTTCTGTTCTTTTTTTTCTCGTTATGAACAAATTAAAAAGAATCATTCAAAAATTTTATCTGGGTGGTGAAAACATGTTAAATAATTTTAAGATTATACATGAACTATTGCAGCATCAGATTGTTCCCTTTATCGTTCATGCGCATCAACCCAGATCAGGGTCACTACATTATGATTTGCGTTTTGGTAATCCTAGAAATTCAAAAGAATTATTCTCCTTTGCTGCACCTGCAAATTTTTTACAAACAATAAATAATAAAACAATTTTAGCTAAGACTAAGATGCATGATTCAAGATGGTTGGATTTGCGAAGCTATCGTTTGAAAGAAGTAGATCGAGGTACAGTTACGATTAAAATTGCAACTAGTAAATATTTTGAATTAGAATTTCATGGTAAAGTTTTAAATGATAATTTTAAACTTTTCAGATTATCGTCTACTTTCAGAAATGATCGATGGTTGTTAGTAAAAACACAATTGCATTAATTCAAGGATATGCTGATGAGTATTAAAAAAATTTTAATCGGATTAAGTTTTATTTTGATGACTAGTTCAATTTATGCAGATCAAAAAATTAAAGTAAGTCAAATTATTGACTTTAATCAAGGTGTTATAAATGTAATAAATACAACTAATATACCAAAAGCAGTTACATCATATACAGTAACTGGACCACAAAGTAATTTAATTGTAACAGCATTGCAATATATTACTGGATCAATGATTTCTAATGCTGGTGGTTTAACTAATGCAAATGCGTTTGATTTAAAGGGATCAGCGGCCGCAGTATCTAATTGGGTAGCAGGTCAAAATTATCTTTCTGTTTTTGTTGTTAGTAATTTAGCTACTACTGCATTTGTTTCTAATACAGTAAGTGCAGCAACAAACAATTTATGGAATTATACTGTTTATTTAGTGGCAGTAACATCTAATTCATTACAATCTCAAATAACTCAAAATTTAAATAATTCATATCCAAATAGTAATCCAAGTAATTTTGTTAATAGATTTCAATCTATAGCAATTGCTTCTGCAACAGTATATGGTCTAATGCCGTATATTTTTGCATCTAACGCAGTATATACTGCTAATTATATAAATCATATTCTTTCAACCGGAACATTGAATTATGCGCAGAGTGCATATGTGCTTATTGGACCACAAAGCAATATACTTGCTAATGCATTACAAACTAGTGATTTTATAATCGCAACTAATAGTTTGTGGATTAGTACAACTAATTTAATAAATGATTCAACTAATAGTTTGTGGATTAGTACAACTAATTTGGTAACAGGAACATCTAATGTATTAATGCAATCTATTAATATAGCATCAACAAATTATCAAGGACCACTGATTCAAGCAACGAACCCGATTCCTGGTTGGATAACATCAGCAACTACAGGATTAGCAACTGTTTCTTCTGTTACTATTGCAGCTACTAACTTGTATGCGACTATAGTATCTGGTGATGTAGCAAGTACAAATACTGCTTATGGTTATGTTGTGACATATAGTAATGCTGTAAGTAATGCTATATCAAAGGCCAACAGTGCGTGGCAGAATCCTGCAAGTGCAGTTTATTGGACTTGGACCAAAACAGCTACTGAAGTTACGTTGACATCATATAGTGGACCAGATGCTGTAGTAATTCCTGATATGTTAGATGGTTTACCTGTAACAACTATTTCTTATGTTTTTTCTGCTCCATTTGAAGAATCTACTATAACTTCTGTTTCTGGTGGAGCCTTTCTTACTAAAATAGGTATAACTGTATTTCGTCGATGTGTGGCACTTACGAGTGTAGTATTTCCTACTGTTAAAAATATTGGAGATAATGCATTTGATAGTTGTTCCGGTATTACAAGTGTATATTTACCTACTGTTACAAATATAGGTATTAGTGCATTTAATCCATGTTTGGCTTTGACTAATGTAGTATTGCCTTGTATTGTGACACTTGGAGAAAATTCGTTTGATCAGTGTCCTAATTTAGTAAGTGTAGTTTTTAGTGGAAATGCCCTAGCAGAAGGAACGAATATGTTTGGTAGTTATTTGAATTATGGTAATTCTCCCAATGTAACTAACTACGTAAATAATCCAACAGCTACCGGGTGGGGAACTAATTGGATGGGTCGTCCAGTTGTACGTCTCGCTTTATATGGTGATGCAAGTAATCTTACCGGAATTAATAGTGGCGGTATTACCACAAATCAATTAAACTCTGCTACTAATGGATTATGGATTGCTGTAACTAATCTTAATACTATAACTACTAATAATTTAATGACTGTTAGTGTTCCGACTATAATTGGTAATAGTAATGCTCCTATAGTTGCTGCTTTATCTGAATTCACAAATTCAGTTAATGCTTTAGGAACCACTCAAATTGTAATCAAAGCTGCATTAGATGGTTTTACAAATTCAGTTAATAATATTGGAACATCTTTATCTGGATTCACAAATCAAATCAATGCTATTAGTTCTACTCAAATTGTAGTTAAAGCTGCATTAGATGGTTTTACAAATTCAGTCAATAATATTGGAACATCTTTATCTGGATTCACAAATTCAGTTAATTCTTTAGGTTCGACTCAGATTGTTATCAAAGCTGCATTAGATGGACTCACTAATTCTATAATCAACGCCACAAACGGAATAGTGAATAAAGCCGTAACTGTGGTGGGTTTGCAGAGCAACACTATTGCGAGCGCGTTGCAAGTCGAGTCCGACACCCTGCAAACCGTGGCGACGCGCGGCGCGACCGTTGCGGGCGGGGTTGCAGTGGGCGCGCTGACTGTGCCTGGTTATTTGGAGGTCGCCGTTGACGCGGGCTACATTCTCGGCCACCAGAACGTAGTCATTGGAAACACCGCCCACGTCGCAGTCACAGACGCGATTTCCCTGGCTAATTTTGTCAGTGGGGCGCACCTCATGGCGGGCCTGGAAGACACCGGGCTTTACATGCTGGATTATTACGACGGGGCAATCACTAACGACTGGAGCATCCAAAGTGCCACCGGATCACACATGTTGTGGATACACTGTCTGCAACATCCCACGTGGCCGGTGCAATTCCAAAACCCCGTATCAATTGTCGGCGGCGCATCGCCAGTGATTACCTCCGACAACACGGTTGTCTGCCCCAACCTCAACGCCGATTTGCTCGACGGCTATCACATCGGCGACATCACACCCTCGCTGATCGGGGCGGCCACGCCCAACACGGTCTCGACCATGATTCAGGCAAGCAACGTGGTCGAGCGTGCGAACATGGCGAGCGTGATCCAGGCGAGCAATGTTGTTGAACGTGCCAACGTCGCAATCATAATCCAAGGAAGCAATGTCGTCGAGCGAGCCAACACTATCAGCGTGGCGGCGTCCACGGCCGGGGCAACTGGCGCTGTGGTGCAGGCGGCGGCGGCAACGGACACGACGAACATCGTGGCGGGTATTATGACGACCGGCACGGTGGCGAACGCTACCTACGCGGGCACCGTCACGGGCGTGCAGAGCGGGCTGGTGGCGACAGCGGTGCAGCCCACCGACACGCACTACCTGGCCGCGATTACGAACCTACAGAGTGGCGTGACTCTTTCCAATCTATTGACGACCGCCACAACAAAAAACTGGGAGACCCACATCAGACAGCGGGCGGTGACGGGATTGGTTTCGTTCGTTTTCGATGATACCTTTTCGTCTCAATACACTAATGCAAAGCCGGTTTTTGACTCTCTTGGTGTTGTCGGAAGTCTAGCGATTGTGAGCGACTTCGTAGGGTCTGATACTTCTTATTTATCCTGGGCGCAGTTGACCAATTTTCAAGCGGCTGGATGGGAGATAATGTCCCACAGTAAGACACATACGGTGCGTTTGTACGTTACGAACGAGGCCACTATTAGAGCCGAGATGGATTTGGCGCCATTCGTGCAGCGTGGGTTCGTGGTCAATAATTTTGTCTGGCCGTGGGGGGATAGCGGACCGGTTTCGCGTCGTATTGCGTTCGATTATTACCGTTCTTGCAGAGGCATCGAGGAGGCACAAAACACCAGCCCCTTACGGACATATGACTTGTATTCCTACGCCATTGACAATACCGCGCTATCCAACTCCTATAAGGCAGCCATTCTGACCGCAAAAGCGAACAATTCATGGGTTACTTTCTATTCCCACGAAACTACGGCGGCTGTATCGAACATGCTGGCGCAACTTATTACCTATGCTCAAGCTAATGGTGTATCAATCGTAACCGTAAACCAGGGGCTTGATCGTGTTGGAAACATGCTGGATGTTGGCGAAAGTCTGGCGGTAGGTGCATCGGGCACGACAAAGATGAGCGGCAATGTATGCATCAATGGAGGAGACTATATATCCACGGCTGGTGCGTTGCGTTTGATGGACAACGCAAATGTAGTCTTTCGTGGACTCCGTTCAGGAGCGTGGCCTGATTCTGTTAACAGTCAATTTTTCCAGATTGGAAACGATAGTGATTATGTTCTTCTTACGGCAGCAAGTGGCAGTCCTATGACACGCACGTATGCAAGTTCTGCTGCGTTCCAGATATCCAGTGCGTATTACAACGCGACGATCCTACCTACTTACTTATTCCAGGTAGATAATGGGACAACTCCATTCTTCGGGGTGTCGGCGGTGGGTACAACTATCGCCCGAACAAATGCCGTGGTATGTGGATCATTGTCAGTGAGCAACGGCTTGACTGTGGTGGGTACAGTCACCGGCATCACGGCGGAGCAGATCGGGGCGACATCGACCAACACCGTGGCGACCATCATCCAAGGTAGCAACGTGGTCGAGCGGGGCAACGCGGCGGGACTGTATGCGACCATTGTAACGAACACCCAGCCCGCGCAGGCGTTTACGGGATACGTCGTGAGCGATGCGGGGGGCACGTGTACGGTCGTCTATGCTTCCGGGCCGCTGGTACAGATCATCGCATCCACCAACACCACGATCCATTTCGGCACGACCGGCTACCCGACGACCGGGGGCGTGCTGCGCGTGGGGATCGAACTGTGGAGCGGCACGAACGCTATCAGTTTCAACACGTCGAGCATCACGAACCCGACCGCCATGACGCTCAACACGAACGCCTGGAACTCGCTATTTTTCCGGCGCAACGCAAGCAGCACGCTATGGACAGGGAGACAGTAATGCACAAGATCATCGCCATACTGCTGCTGACCGTGGCCGGGGCGCTGGCCGCTGATTTTATTCCCTGTACGCGCTGGCCGAACCCCGTGACGACGCCGGACGGCAAGACGTGGATCAACCCGACGGTCGAGCAGTGCATGGCGGCCGGGTGGCGGTTGCTGCCGGTCATGCCCGCCACGCCGGAAGGCAAGCAGATTGTGAGCACGGCCATTGTGCAGGACGAGAAGCTGGCAACCAGCCTCAAGTACGTGGTGACGTATGAGGCCATTCCGAAGCCGCCCGACCCGCCCGTGTACGTGCCGGAAGTGTTGACCAACATCCTAATCTCTCCACGTGTGTCAGCATACTTCACAACGGGCGGGGAGTTTCGGGCGTTCGGAAAATTGGACGTGCCGGCGACCAACATGACGGCCGTCAAGGTGAGCAAATGATTCGCACCTTCATAGTCCTTTGCCTGCTGGCCTGCTCGGCGCGTGCGGAATGGCGCGGCGCGTTTGACGATGCTTTCTTTGCGACGCGAGCGGCGGCGGCCGCATCCTACTCATGGACCGGGACCGGCTACGAGACCAACTACACCGAGAACGCAACCAATTTTACGGCGATAATTTGGACAAACGGCGCGGGCACGCTGACATTGGCCACGGCGCGTATGTTAGACGTGCTGGTCGTAGCGGGTGGTGGCGGCGGCGGGCATACCGATCAGGCCGGCGGCGCAGGCGCAGGCGGCATGATAGTGACATCTCTGGTATTTGCGGCGGGCACGTGGACAAATGCCGTTGGTGAGGGCGGCTACGGCGCTATCCTCACGCCCACCGGCTTAGATCAGCAGTCCTCAAATGGTTTTAACTCCGCGTTCAGCACAATCACGGCCACGGGCGGCGGCGCTGGCGGGCATAACTGGATCAATGATAGTAACCGTGGCATTTTGGCTTTTGGCTACAACCATGGGCAGCTAGGAGGCTCGGGCGGTGGCGCTGGTTATGGAAGTAACCCCGGAAACGGCATAGCTGGACAGGGCAAAAACGGAGGGGATGATTCTACTTCTACCCCAAATTACGGCGCAGGCGGCGGCGGCGGTGCTTCTGCGGCCGGAGGAAATGGCGCAAGCGGTGCGGGCGGCGTGGGTGGCGCTGGTATTGCCTGCACATTTTCAGGCGGGAGCAAAACGTATGCCGGCGGCGGCGGTGGCTCCACCTATTCATCTGGCACCCCTGGCGCAGGCGGTGCGGGCGGCGGTGGCGCTGGCAGTACGGGCGCGGCCACGTCGGGCACAGCAAACACGGGCGGCGGCGGCGGTGGCGCGGAACGGAGCGGTACTGGACGCGGCGGCAACGGCGGCAGCGGCATCGTGATCGCGCGGTTCGCGATACCATAGGAGCAACCATGAGCGACATGTACAACGTGGCACCGGCAAAGCCTGACGACAAGCTCGGCCCGCATACCAAGCAGGCGCTGCGGGAGGCCCGCTGGTTTGTCCGGTGGGCTGTATGGGTAGCGGTCAAGATCGGACTACGGCGGGCTGGACTGTGAGTGGCACGCTTGACCAACTCGAATACGTGCGAACGCAGATGCACGAAAAGAACGCGGAACTGAATCGCCTATTTGCGGCAGGACTTGTTTCTGGTGCTGGAGCATTTACTAATTGTCCAGCAGGAAAATATATTGTTTTAACTATAGAACGATGAAATTAATAACATGAACATAAATTTTAAAAAAATTATAAACGATTATCTGTCAATTATAATTTTTAAATTATTAGAGAATAAAAATGAATCAGTATAATAATGAACAATTTGTTCCTATATCAGGTGGCGTAATGATTCATTTTGACCACCTTGTAACAGCTATTGTAAGAGGTATAAGTAGTATAGATATATCTCATTTAACTAGTGAGCAGGCACAAATATTACAAACAGCTGTAGATACTATGAAAAGACGAATTGCTTCTGTAAAAGAAGATTAATTTAAATGATTAAAGTTATGATGAAATTGAAAGGAAGTAATAATGAATATGGCGAGATATGAACGATTAATAGAAATTCGACGCAGAATAGCGGCAATCAATTCCGAGCTTAACGCGTTGTTTGCAACTGGAATTACGTCCAAACAATTAGAGTGTGAACTTTCTAATTTAACTGCGGCAGAAGATTTATTGGTTGCCGCAGAACTTAACGAACAGGAACTTATTAAAGTTGGAAAGCAAATGAAAGAGTCATAATATGAAGACGACTTTGAAACGCTCAACAATAAATAAAATTATAAAGTCTCAAATATCAATAAAAATTTGTGTTTGTAAACATCGATCTGCAAAGTCTCTTGTTTATTCATGGTATGGTTTATCTAAAGAAATATCATTAGATAAGATTGTAAATCTAAAACAATTTATAAATAAAAATGAATTTGATATAGTAAAACGAGCAGTAGATATTGTTGAATCTAAAAAATTTTGGGGGTTTTATAGATTTGGTAAAGTATCTGAAATTCATATATGGTGTCATAAATCTTGCAAAGTAAAAGATGTAATGGGATTACTTTCTCATGAAGTTGCACATTCAGCTGGTTATATAAGTGAGAAAGCAGCTATTAAAATAGCTACAATAGGTCAGTTTGCTTTACATCTTTTATTGTTAACCTTCAAAGATAAAATTTCTAAGAAAGTAAAATAAATTCGATGATAAGAATAGTTGTTGAAATTTTTTAATTATTGAAAAGAAGGCCTCTTGGTTATGTTAAACATTATAAGTTTTAGTTTGTGGGGATCAGGAAAAAAGTATCGAGTAGGCGCAATTGAAAATTGCCGTTTGGCATCAATTATATATCCTGGATGGAAAGTTCGAATATATATCGATAATACAATAGAACAAGAATTTATAAAAACTTTACAAAATAAAGGTGCAGAAATTTGTCTTATACAAAATGTTAAAGGATCATATCATGGAATGTTTTGGCGTTTTCTTATAAATGATGATCTTAAAGTAGATCGATATATAGTGCGTGATCTTGATTCAAGATTAAATTGGCGAGAGAAAGCAGCTGTTGATGCTTGGTGTGCATCTGATTTTGATTTTCATATAATGCGTGATCATCAGCACCATGCATATCCTATACAAGGTGGAATGTGGGGTGGAAAAACTAAAATTATTTCTAATATGAGTGAACTTATTCAAAAATGGAATCAATATGATAGTTATATGAATGATCAATATTTTTTAGAAAAAATTATATATCCTATCGTTCGTGATAATGCAATGGTACATGATGAATATTATGAGAAGAAACCATTTCCACCACATCGAGCAATAGATGATGGTGGTTGGTTTGTCGGACAAGTATATGATGAAAATGGAATACCACAAAAAGATTAGCAATATGAAAATTGGAGAAACAATAGAAACATGTATCAAAGAAACTGTACATGAATATTGTGTAAAGGAAGTTTATATGAATTATGTAAATTCTATACCGCGGACTGCAGAATTATTGCTATCTACTGATTTAGATAATATTCCAGATAAGTATTATAAACGAAAAAAATTATTGTTGGAATCTGATTTTACATGTTCTATGTGTCATAATAAAGAGTGGTTAGAAAAACCAATACCTTTAGAAATTGATCATATTGATGGAAATAATTCAAATTGGAATAAAAACAATGTAAGGGCGGTGTGTTTAAACTGTCACGCTCAAACATATACTTTTAGAGGAAGAAATATTAATACTGGTCGAAAAATAGTTTCAGATTTAGAATTGATTAAATGTATTAATGAATCTAAAAATATTAGACAAACATTAATTAAAGCAAAGTTAACTCCAAAAGGATTAAATTATGAAAGAGTTCGCACATTAATGTTTAAGCATTCTATTTCCTTTTTACATAAATAGAATTAAATTTCTATATATATTTATCTTTGATAGGGGGAAGTATTTGTTTTAACAAATTGGCCGTGTGGCGAAATGGCAGACGCGACGGACTCGAATGGGTCGGCGTATTTGAAAAGATACGTTAGTAAGGTGTAAATTCGGTGAACGGTACGGTACAGTTAGGTACACTTGTTGTATCGACTAAAGACTTCCCAACGCCGAGCGAAGCTTCCAGAGTAAATTAACTAAGGAAGAACGTGTAGAGACTATAATCACCTACCTAAAATGATAGAAGTAGCGTTATAAAAGGAATCGAGTGATACTTGATCACCTGAGCGAAAATATCATTACGGTAAAGGCATAGTCCAGACCACAAACCAAAGTAGTGGCGAACGAAATGGGTAGTGAAAACTATAGTGGTAAGTAAAATCCGTCGAGATAATATCTCGTGTCGGTTCGACTCCGACCATGGCCACACCACTTCAAAAGGAGTTGTTATGATGACTGCAAAAGAGATCACTGAAGATTGCATCAGACAGTTTAAGGAATATGGCGGAAAAAATTATTATCGGGGAATGTGCGCAACATTTCTTGAGAAAGCTGATTTTACCTTTGACTCAATCTGTGGTTTCTTTGGACATCCCGATGTTCAAACGTGGTCGAATGAGTTTATTATGGGTCAAACCATAATGATGATTGGTGATAATCGTGATGTTCGGATTCATGATGTCACGATTGCTACACTTCGACACAAAAATGATTTTTCTGATCACGATTGAAAATGCTGAGCGAATAACTCAGATAGTCACTAAGGTGTTGCGGGAATGTACTTAATGACGATAAGTTGTAAGGGTTTCCCGTTCTATTTACTGCATAAATTAAATATGGTAATCATGCCATTCATCTAATCAGAACTAACAGGATTAGTAATTTATGCAGTTATTCTTTACTGAGTCTTAAAGCATCTTTCTAAGGTGCAAATAGTACTGTAAAAAGTATGTGAGTAATCATCACGACTCGGTTCTCAATCGCTATAGTTACTAGATGCATTAGGGTAGATAGTGGTAAACAACCCACAGCTAGTTATGGATTAGTAGTACTCGAGTAATTAATCCATAATTCTTAATAGCTAAAAACTGTATTATAGTCGTACAGTAGATCTTCAGTCAGAATTTCTGATTGATAATAAGTCGTCCCTATCTAGTAAACTTACCTTTTTCAATCACTCTAATTATAACTCAGTTCTAGAGAATAATTCTAGACTTGACTAAATAGAGTGGAGCTTGACTTGCTAGTTCTGCAGGATTAAGTACTTGAACTAGCTTATTTTACTTAATCACGATTAAAATTTACCTAGTTAGCACTGAAGGTTCGATGCCCTTACCGAATAGTTAATCGGCAGGTTGAACTAGGTATCCATCTTACCTACTCGTCAAGATGCATGTCAACTTGATAGAAGTCGCCTAGCGTCTTCGTAGAGTAGGTATCTATTTTATCATACTCGTATAGGTATTCAGGTGTCTACTGATGATAAAAGACGCCCGTGAACATGGTTGCTTGCAGAAGGCAAATCATCAGACCTCTTTAATGGGGTGCGCTAGTCTAACCCCACACTATTCGGGGCACTAGATTAGAATGGGTCCTGGCAATTCCCGTAAGTTATAAAAACCCGAAAAACGGCTTAAGCCAAAGACCAATTACGAGAGTCCATGTGAGGAAGCTACTATAATTTAACTTGAGGGTAAGTTAAATTGTGGTTGTGGACTATTCTGCAATTCTCACAATTTTTAGCCATGATGATTCAGGTGGATTGACGAGTACGTCAGAAAAATAGGATGAATTCAGTTAACTGATAAGTCCTACTACTGAATCAATAGTTTCAGAACCTAGCACGGGAAGCGATGACCAGAGTGAAGTCGTGTAAGTGCTAGGTTAATTTTTCAATTGATTAGTTATTGTAAGAATATTTTTTTTTGGTTGATTTTTTCTACTAATGAATAAATTAAAAGGATAATATATCATGAATACTTTTAAATTCTTATCAACATTTTTAACTGAGCAAGATATTTCTTATTCTAAAGCATCTGTTTCAAAAGAAGAAAACGGAAAGAAAGAGCAAGAAACCAAAACAAATTTTAGTGGCAATATGGTTGGTCTAGCAGACAAGAAACATTTTACAGAAAAAGATGCAGATCCAAATGAGTTAGCTATGGGAATAGAAGTTGAAAAAGAACACACTGCAGATCCAACAATTTCGAAAAAGATTGCTTTAGACCATCTTGCAGAAATAAAAGATTACTATTCTCGATTAGATAAGATGGAAAAAGAAGCTAAAGGTATAGAATAGAATTTTATACCAAGGAATAAATATAAAAAGGAATTTTTAATGTGTCTATCTCATTTAACAAAAATTTTTCATTAGCTTTTGTTTTTTCTAACGATTTAAGTAAAGTTTTGTTAGAAAATATTTGTGGAAAGTTAGATGGAATCTTACTCGAAAATTCAAAGATTGGAATTACTGAATTAGAACTAGTAGCTAAAGTAAATAAAGAAACAGGATTAGAATTAGATCCATCTGAATTAAGAATAATAACATCGCTTCCAAATATGAATAAAGAATGGAATATTAATGTTTATATGACGATAACTGATTTTGATAAACTCAAACTTAAAGAAAATATTGTCATAGTAGAAACAAATAAACTTGAAAATAATTGTCATCCAAATCTTAAATGGTTAATTCCATTATGTCTAGATGCAATGATATATGGATCTGTATTTAATCAAATATTAATGAAGTAAATCAAAAGGAGAAACGAAATGTTAATTATAAACGAAAATCAAGAAGATGTAAATGTATTACATATTATTATTGGACAAGAAACCGATTTTCAATTCAATATGTCTGGACAGTTAATCATGGATATTACAGAATATGTTAGTACATTTAAAGAGGGAAAGAGATGTATTGTAGTGTTAAATCAATGTAAATCTGAAGAAAAATTAGTACAAGAATTACAAATAAAACAAGCACAGTATAAAGCTGCTGCAATTCTTGAACAATATGCAGAAGAAAATTTAAACAATAATACTAAAAAAGAATCGAAGAAAGAAAAAACAAACGAAGATAAATCTAATGGAAATGGACTTAAATGTCCAAAATGTCATGCGCCAAATTCAGCTATTATTTTAAATGGAGAAGTTTATCCATGTGAAATTTGTAAAAAAATTGATGCGGGAATTAAAAGTGGTGTTGTACCGCCACCCCCAACCCCAGAAGAATTAAAAAAAATTAGAGCAGAAACAGAAAATGAAAATCCTCAACAAAAGAAATCTAGGGCTAGATTCATTAAGAAAATAACTGAACCAAAAAATAATAAGGAAAAATGCGATGGCAACAACAATGACGTTTAATGAAATTCCATTAGGACGAAAGTTTCGTGTTCCTACTGGTATTGTTTATCAAAAGATAAGTACACAACAAGCAAAACCAGTACAACAGGTTAATGGAACTGTTATATCTAATGGGTTACTTACAACTGGATTTTATAATTCAAAGCTGCAAATGACAGTAGTCAGTTAAGGGTATTATGGATAAACAAATAAAGTATGTAAATATATCATGGGATCAAATTGATAAGTATTGTAATAAAATTGCTGAAGATATTAAGAAATCAAAAATTGTGATTGATATAATTGTGGCTGTAGGTCGCGGAGGAATGATCCCAGCAAGAATTTTAAGTGACAGATTGAGTATTAGTGAAGTTCAATTATTTTCAATTAAATTGTATAAGGGAATTGGTTTAAGAAATAATAAACCGACGATGAGTGGTTTTTCAACAGATGTACAAAGTAAAAATATATTACTTGTGGATGATATTTTGGATTCTGGTACAACCATTGAAGCTGTTATAAATTATATGCAATCGAAAAGATCAACTAGTGTTAAGACTGCAACATTACTATGTAAAAAAAATAATAAACGAAAACCGACATTTTTTTCTGAGGAATGCGACGACGAAGAGTGGATCGTATTTCCTTGGGAAGCTCGTGAGAGTTTGTTACAACTAAAATGAATAATGTAGAATACAATCTTGGTGATATCGATTTAATAAATCTTTCTAATTTATATACTTCTAACAAATGTGGTTGTGGTTGTGGACAATACGTAAAATATGGTAATACATATATACACAACCATCATACAAAAAATAAACCCGGCAGAAAAGTTCCAGAAGAAGAAAAACAAAAATCATCTAATTATCATAAAAATAAATGGAAAGATATAGAATTTAGAAATAGAATAATATTTTCAATGAAACAAACACATAATCGATTAGATGTTAAATTAAAAAAATCAGAAATTTCAAAAAAACAATGGAATGATCCGGTTTTTTACAATCAGATAATAATTAATCGAAATAAACCAGAAGCAAAGAAAAAAATTGTTGATATATGTATTTCTAAATATGGTGTCGATAATTATTCTAAAACACCGGCTGGTAGATTATTGCATAGGATATCATCTATTAAAAGAAGAAACGATCAATTATTTAATGATGAGCCACTAATACCATGTATTGGATCTCAAGAACGAGCATGTTTAAATGAACTTCAGCAACACACACAATATAATATTATTCGAAATGATTCTTCTTTTAGATATATTGTTGGTCGATTTCCAGATGGTCATATACTAGAATCGAAATTGTTTATTCAATTTGATGAAAGATCTCATTTCAAAAATAATTCATGTACAACATATAAAGATGATGATATTAATTGTACTCTTGAACTCGCATCTCTCGGTTATAAAGTTTTTAGAATTTCAGAAAAACAATGGAAAGAAAATAAAGATCAAGTTATAGAACAGTTTAAAACGTTAACAGGAGAAAACAAATGAACTTCGAAGAATATCAAACCAGAGCACATGCAACATCTTTGAATACTAAAATTGGAGACAGTACAATTGTATATCCTATACTTGGTCTTGCTAATGAAGCAGGTGAAGTAGCTGGTAAGCTTAAAAAGCTTTTTAGAGATAAAGGTGGAATTGTTGATCAGGAATTTAAAGATATGATGATTGGCGAATTAGGAGATACTTTTTGGTATCTATCCGAAACTTGTACACAATTAGGAATCTCATTAGAAAGTATTGCTGATTCTAATATTCAAAAATTAGAATCTCGTAAAGCGAGAAATGTGATTAAAGGCAGTGGAGACAATCGTTAACTTTTTTTCTCATTAATTAACGTTGCGGTGTATGTTCTTTTTCCTTTATTAATATAACTGATTTTGAACATACACTTATTAAATTTAAACACTACGCCTTCTAAGTGATCAAAAACATCATTTATCTCTTTTTCATTCACCAAGTCAAAACTTCCTAATTCTCCAAGATTAACTTTTGGAGTTTCATTATTCTTTGTTTCATTCTCATTCATAATACTTTCCTATTTTTAGCTACGTATTTTACCCAGTCTTGTGACGACATCTGTTCTCTAACCGAACACTGAATGCATGTTACAACAGCATTTCCGTAATTATCAAAATGGTTTAATTTATATAGATGTTGGTGTGTTTTTTCAGCACCTCTTAAAAAATGAAATTGTTGATCTTGTTGATCATTCTGAATATTTTTTAATATAGTTCTCTTATCTCCAATTTGTTTCTCTACTTCATCTCTTGTTTTAATTGTGGAATTTAAAAGTTTAGATGATTCATTTGCAGTTATTGGTTCATTTATAGCTAGCTTAGCTAAACTTACTTTTTCCCATCTTTCTTTTCTTCTTTGTTCAGCTATTGCAGCATTTTCTCTTTTAGCTTGTTCAATTTTTTCTGGAGTCCATTTAAGAGGTCTGCCTTGTGGTCGTTTAGATTCTTCAGGAGTTTTAGTTAAATTTGGTGGGATTACCGACTTAGGTATTGGATTAGATCTTTTTAATTTTTTAACATTACCATCTATTTCTTTTTTTTCTGCAGTTCGTGAATCAGAAATAGTTGTTTCAGCTGTTTCGCTTCCAAAAAATATTCTATTTAACTCAGATTCTGTTAAATCCTTATCAACTTGTGTTATTTCAATATTATTTTTCTCATCGGTATTCATTTTAAATTCCTTTTACAAACTTGATATAAACAGAAAAAGGCACCTTGAGTAAATTTGCATTTACCCAAGGTGCCACAAGAAGGAGAGATTCTAATCAATATTATATATGATTTCTTGTAACGATTAATTGCTGCAGAGTCTGAATATCATAAACAGTAGCTGAAGAAGCAGCTTGGATATCAGTTCTATAACTGGCTAGTTTTGAAGTTAGTACGCTATTAGCAGGAATTCCAGCTGCAATTAACTGAGCTGCTGTTACTGTATTTACAGTACCAACTAAAGCCAACACTAAATCAAGTGCCGCTTGAGCTGTTAAACTCGTAGTAACAGAATCACCCGGGAATGAAAGATAATTTTCACCAGTCATTGCTGCACCACCTGTTTTACCAGGCATATCATTGATGATTCCGCTAACCTGAGCTTGATCAGCAGCTAGTGCAAGTACATCAGGTCCAACTAAGCCATCATCAGTAGAACTGGATGTAGCATTATTTCCATAAACATTATCTTCATAAGGAATAAGCGGATCACCATTATAATCTTCGGTCTTAAATCCAGTTACATCACTGAATGTGCCGGGACTTGTGATTACAATACCGTCGTCGGTTGTAGCCATAACTAGAGAAGGTCTTGCTTTAGGAGCAACATATCGCCAAGCTCCTGTTACTGGAGGAACTTGTGCGTATGTCGGATAAGTTACCCATGGTTCAACTTGATCGATTGCAGTAAAGCCGCGATGTGCCATTCTTAGCTTTTTGTTTTTGCTTAGACGAATGATATCATTTCCGGCTAATGCGCTAGCAGCAGCAATTACTACGCCAATCGCAGGTACTTCAGCAATATCATTTGGTTTAACAAAAGCTTGCATCTTGACTTTAGCTTCTGCGTTCAGCTCGGCTTGTGTTGGGGTTGACATTACAACCTGTTGCATGCCATTCATTTGGTCAATGTTCTGTGTGCTCATTTTTTTATCTCTCCTTGTTATATAATCTTTGAAAAATCATTTCTTCTCAGAAATTTTTTAATTTGTTCAGTATATTTTTGATATTAAGAGGTAGGTATTAAAGTTGTGAAATGAGAGCTTGTTCGTTTATTAAAATACTAAACTGGTGTAGTATCGATTATAATTTTTATAAAGATTTTAATTCATAATTAAACATTTTCTAATTTTTGAACTAATTGTTTAAAATCGAATATAACTTTTTCTTGATTTTCTTTCCATTGTTTTTCAGATATTCTAAAAACTGTATAATCAGGAATAGATTCTAAATCTTGTGTACATAAAATATCATCTTCTTTATATATAGTCATTTCTTTATCTTCGAAATGAAGTTTTTCATCGAATTGAATAAACAATTTTAATTCTGATACATGACCATCTGGAAATCTTCCAATAATATATCTAAAAGAAGAATCGTTTCGAATAATTTTGTATTTTATATATTGTTGAAGTATATTTAAAAATAGTCGTTCTATAATACCAGTTCGAGGCATTGCTGGTTCATCATTAGCCAATTGATTATCTCTCATTCTGATACTATTGATTCTGTGTAATTTTTTCCCTTGTGGTGTTTTACTCCAGTTATCTTTACCAAAATGATTTATACATGTATTTCTATGTGTCTCTTTAACTGATTCTGATTGTAATGGATATGAAACACCAAGATTCTTTATACATGTTTGTTTATGTTTTTCTTTAACTACTTCTGATTGCATTGGATTTGGAACACCAAATTTATTTATATTTATCTGTCTTATTTGTTCTTGAATTTCTTTTGATTTAAACGGATTATTAACGCCAAGATTTTCTAAATTTGTTTGTTTGATTTGTTCTTGAATTGCTTTTGATTTAAACGGATTATTAACGCCAAGATTTTCTAAATTTGTTTGTTTGATTTTTTCTTGTATTTCTTTACATTTTAAATTAGTTGTTTCACCAAATCGTTCTAAACATGTTTGCTTTCTTATTTTTTGAACCTCTTCTGATTGATTTGGATAATCACAGTTCCAATTTTTTCTACTAGTTTCTATTTTTAGTTGTTTAATTTTTTCTGCTTGACTTGCATTTTCAACACCAAATCTATCTTTGCATGTTTGTATATACTTTTCTTTGACCGGTGGTGAATTGTTTGAACATTTTAACGAACAGTATTTAGAATAACCATTACTCATTCTGCCATAATTAGTAGTTTTTCCACAACAACAAATTCCTTCATTTTCTTTCTTCAAAAATTGATCATAATAATCTTTACTTTTCATTTTATGAAAACGAGAAATATGACTAGATAAACTAATATATCCGTTACATTCTTTACCACACATCTGACATTTCATTTTAACTGACTTATTAATATTTCTTTTAGTTGCTTTAACATTGGAAGATTTTCTACTTCTTCTTCTTTTGAAACCCATTTAAATTCATTGTGTTCCGCGCGACCATCTGCACCAGCCCAAGTCGATGGTTTCAACTGAACATCAATGTTTTCTGTTTCACATTTATAAATATGCATCACCGAATCAATACCGCGCTCTGGAATTTTTAATGCAACATCTTTAATTTTTGAAATTTTATCAATTTTGAGGTTAGTCTCTTCAAAAACTTCTCGGCGCAATGCAGATGTTTGATTTTCTCCGATTTCGATACCCCCACCTGAAAAATCCCAATTACCCGCACCGCCTTCACCTTCTTGTCTTCGCAAAATTAGAATTCTTTTCTCTGGACAAAATATAATCGCTTTTACACTATCTTTCTTTTCAAAAGATCTGTTCTCTTTTAAAAATGTATCAATGGTTTTCATAGTTACCTCTTCATGAATTTGAGTATATCTTCAATCTCGTCTATTTCTTTAATCTTCACATTATTTAATTTATTCGATATACTATCAGATACGATTTTATCTATGATATCTGGATGATAATTGTAATTTAAAATTAAAGCTATTTTAATCTGATCACTACTATAACCATGATCTCTAAAATTTTCAATTATTATTTTGCTATCTTTTAAGTTTTGATTATAGTAGTTTGATAATCCAATGATCTCACTTTTTTTACTTTTTAATGAGATTAACGATTTCATGTAACTAGAACTTATATAATCAGATTCTAACACAAAAATATTTTTGAGCGGTATATTATAGATAGATTCAAGATCAAGTTCCTCCCAGTAAAAGATTCTTATTCCTGATCTGGCTTTAATTTTTTCAGATGCTATTACTAGATCAACGGAGTAATCGACGTGTGGAAAAATCGTCGATAGAAATTGATCATAAAATTCTTCCTGATCAATTATCTTTTTCTTTAGGTAACATAAGTTGATCATTTGATTTGTTGGCTATTGTTTTCTTTACAGATAAAATTTCTTGAACTTTTGGATTTGCTTCCAATACTTTTTTAATCATATCTTGAAAAGATAATTCTCTATCTGTGATACATATAATCGCAGCAATTAAAGCGTTTGTAAATTGTGGAAGCGTTTCAGATTTATTTAGAGCAGATTGTAGAATAACATCTTCTTTTGCAAGAGTTGTGATAACTTCAAATAATTTCGGATCGATAATATTTTTAACTTGTGAATTCATTATTATTCCATTAAAATTCGTGTGTTTTCAGATAAGCCAAATTTTCTTTTAATTTTTGCGTTGACTGGTTTCTCTATTTCACAAACTCCATTAGGACAATTTTCACACTTATTTTTCTTTTCTTCTTCAGTATTAATTTTCTTTTTCTTTGCTGTCATTTTAGTTCTCCTATTAAAATTTTAAACTGTTCTATTACTTTTTCTGGATTTTCATTCCAAGATTTTTTAGAAACACAAAAAACAATATAACCAAGTGATGCTAATTTAAGTTGACGATTAATATCTTTTTGAGTATATGTTTTATAATCATCTACAAAATGGTGTCTCTCATCAAACTCAATAAATAGTTTTAGTTCTGGGATATATCCATCTGGAAAGAAACCAATTATTTTAAAATTTCTATATATTAAATATTCAGAAATTAATTGAAAATTATCTAAGCATTCTCGTTCTTGCAGTCCTATTCTTGGACTAAGTGGTTCATTATTTAGTTTTTGTTTTTCAATTAGATCAATAAAATTTTCTCTACAAATTTGTTTACCTGCTTCTGTTTTTGAAAAATGATCATATCCGTATTTTTTAATACATGTTTGTTTATATTGTTCTTGAATTTGTTTAGATTGTCTTGGGTGGTTAGTACCATAGTGTTTCATACATGTTTGTCTAGATTTTTCTTTAAGTTTTTCCGATTGAAATGGACATTCAACACCAAAATTTTTTAAATTCGTTTGTTTTACTTTTTCTTTAAATTCTTCTGATTGACTCGCATATTTAAATCCATAATTTTCTAAATTTGTCTGTTTAGATTTTTCTTTAATTTCTTCTGATTGTGATGGATTATTAACACCATAGTGTTCTAAGCAAGTTTGTTTTCCTTTTTCTTGAATTTCTTTAGAACAATATGGCGCTGGCCCACCAAATTTCTCTTTACATGCAATTTTAAATTTTTCTTTGAATTCTATTACTTGTAATGCATGCTCATAACCATGATTTTTTAACATTGATTGTTTACATTTATCTTGAAATTCTTTTAATTTGAATGGATTATCAGCACCGCAATTTTCAATGTTTGTTTGTCTAATTTTTTCTTGAACTTCTTCTGATTGAAAAGGACTTTTAACACCATAATTTTTTAAACATGTTTGCTCAAATTTTTCTTTAATTTCTTTTGATTGGAGAGGGTACTCAACTCCATGATTTTTTATCATTGATTGTTTAATTTTATCTTGAATTGTTTTAGATTTAAATACATTATCTACGCCATATTTTTTTAAACTTGTTTCTTTTGCTTTATTTCTAACTTTTGGTGAATTTGCCATACATTTATGAGAACAATATTTATAATAACCTTTTACGATCGAAATAAAAGAAGTATTTTTTTCACAATAACAAATTCCTTCATTTTCTTTTTTTAAAAATTGATCGTAATATTCTTTTAAATTTAAATTATGAATTCTTAAATGATGAAAAAAATGATATATAGAACATTCTTTATCACAAATTTTACAAATAATTTTTTGATTTGTTTTCATAGTGTTAAAAAGAGGGTCTCTAATCTTTCAATTAGAGACCCTCAGAATCGCTTTAAATTTTATAACGATTTATCATATCTAGATTTATAACATATTATTTCAAGTGTGCATTGATATCGATAGTGTATCTTTTTTTCGTCTTGAAAGAAGCTGCATATACTATATTGCGCAATGACTGGGCAGTTTTTCCTTGCTTGCCTATCACTTTGCCTAAATCGCTTTTGTCAACTAAAATTTCAATGATGACGCTGTTGCCACCTTCTATTTCTGTCACTTGTACTCGCTTTTCAATATCGACAATACTCTTAACAATAGTCTCAATTAGCTGTTTCATTATGTTTTCCTTTGTTATTTTCCGGTGGAACATTTTTAATTTATTCTTTGGTAAGTGAGTTGATTGCTGAATTTATTATCTGTTCGATTATTCAACTTCTAAAAATGATTATTTTTAATTTATTCAAATTATAAAAAATACAATCTATTTATATGTTGTTATTGTTATTCTATTAATCCATATGTTGATATTAGTTGTTATTGGTAATGAGTATATAAAATTATCATCAAATTCTAAAGTGCTACAATAACTAGTACCGCTCATTGCGTTTGTATTTGTTATAAGATTGTAACCGGGTGATATTGTATCTATATAAATTTCTGGTCTTGGGTTTGAATTATGTATAAAAATTTCTTCTGTAGTTACTGATAAATTAATAAAATCAATAGTTAAAATAACTTCAAAACTATATCCGAATGAACTATTATAAAATGCGTTTGTTTTTATTACTATTTTTTTAGTTCCATAAGGTATTTTATATGGCAATATTCTCCACCAATAATTTCTTAATGAAGGAAGACTGCCTCCCGGGATAGTATTAGTATATGTAACTAATGCTGATATATTGGTAACTGTATTAAAAAAGTCATAATTGGTTACAAAATTATTTAATGGTGCTGTAGAATCAGTTCCTGTAGATGTATTATACTGTAATTTAGTATTTACACTTCCATCATAAACACCTCTAACCGATGTGTTAGTATCAACTAATAACTCGGGCTTTGGATTTAATATTATAAAACTATTAGAACTAGCATTATATTGCATATTTATTATCTGGTTTGTACCTATCTGATCTAAATATTCATTCGATCCATCAGGTGCAAGTACTGGAAGTAAAGTTATACCATCAAGAGTTGTATATAATTGATTAGATCTATTGAAGTGTAATATGCTGATATTATCTAATCTTCCATTACCGCCCGTGTAAGTAAGTATTAATTTATCTACTAAAGATCCGTCAAGTGGTAATGTTGCAACATTTTGAACTGTTGTACCATCAGTATTTAAAGTTAAACTTTGTATTGTAGTACCATTTAATTTAGATACCACCCCCCAAGCATTAGAACAATAACCAACGGTTACTGGCGCAGCAATTGATCCAGCTTTATTTCTAAAAATAATATTATCTACCATTATGGCGTAAGGAAGTGTAATAGTGATTGTAGCAGTGCTATTAATAGTAGTTAGAGCTCCAGTATTGCTATAATAATCTGTAGGATTGGTTAGTGTAGTTGCTGGAGAAGAAGTAGCAGATAAAGCAAATTCTGTTCCTGATCCACCATTATAAATATATTGAATATCTGTTAAAGGTAAAACTTTACTATAGATTCTAAAATCATCTAGTATACCATCAAACCAATGATTATTGTGCCAATTCCAACCAATATAAGGTATTGTATTATTACCGGTTGCTAATGTTCCTGGATAATTACAAATATTACCAGCAGTAACATTTCTATAAAAAGTTCCATTGATATATACATTAACATCTTTTAAATTGCATGCTATAGCTATATGGATTCCATTTTTCATATCACTTGGACTAACCAATTGACTATATGAACCCATTGTATACATTCCTAAACTTTCATCCTGATCGATAAAAATCATCCACGCATAATAAGCAGAAGGATCACCGGTAGTCCACCCTTTAGAAATAATAGTTTTCCAGTCACCGGTATTTACACCTCTATCTACTAACCAGAAAGCATATGTGAATGTTGAAGTTGAATTTAAATCACTAGCATAACCAACAGCATTGTTTAATGCTATTTTGTTGGTTATATTATGATCAAAATATAATGCACCATTTATTTTATGAAGAGCGGTTACCATTTTAGAAGAATTAACTTTATTAGGGGTAGTATAGTCGGTTTTATAAAGATGACCAGGAACCACAAGTGATGAGCTATCAATTACAATATTATCATCAATATTATCATTAAGTTTAAAATATCTTATTAGATCGGTAGTATAAGAACCACCCGTGTAAATTGTATTTACATTGGTTGAACTTATTTCTTTATTATAGATTCTAAATTCGCTTAATCTACCATTAAAATAATCGCTATTGCGTGCACCATGTCTACCAATACTAGTACGCACTGTAGGTCCTACACCCGCATAAGCATAAACAGAAGAAGAAATAGTATTTGTTAATGATCCATTAATATATACTTTAATATTAGGAGCTTTAAATGTTACTACAACATGGTTCCATACTCTACTAGTAAATGGAGTTAGATTAGTAGTAAGGCTATATTGTGTACCGCCTAAATATAAATATAATCTAGAATTTATATACAGTTCAAAATTATGTGGTGCGTCATTTGTATTAGATCTACAATAGATCATTCCGCTATTTGAATCTGAAAAATTTAACCAGAATGATAAACTAAATTCATTTGTTGATTGAAATGAAAGATCATCGAGTGTATCAGTAACATCTAAATCAATAAAATTAGATAAATAACTATTAAATAAGAATCCATAATTGGGAGCATTAGTAAATTTCGATCCTGTTGTTTGTATTGTATTGGTATTATATAAAGATACTCCATTAGATGATGCTGTTATTCCTGTATTGACTACTGCTGTAGTAGCTAAATTGTCATTCATACAATACTGACGCCACAAAACTGCACCAGATCCATTACCCAAAAATAATTGTGATTGATTTGCTATAGCACCACCGCTAACACTTACCATCAAATCTCCGACAGTAAAATGTTCTTCAACTAAACCAGCTATTTGATTATTAAGCATTATTTGATACGTGGATTGATTTGCTGGATTTAAATTATATGAACTTAAATCAATTGTACTATTATTTATAAAATTCGCATATAAAATATCACTAGTAGAATTTGATCCAGATTTAATACCCACTGTATCAGATGTTGAACTATAAGTTAATTCATACACTTGCCCCACTATAATATCGCCAGCTAGTATAGGAATACTACTTAATCCAAATCCATTTTTAACCAAAATTTTTGATCCTAGTAAAGATGCAGTAACTGGATTCCATACATTTATAGTAGTTACATTATCACCATTAACAGTATTTGTAATAGAAGCTATAAATCTCATTCTCATACCATCTAAATATACACTGGGTGCGTCATTTTGATTACTATAACTATCAGATGATGGTGCTAATACAATATCTGAAGTAGTACTACCATGAAGACCATCAACATAAAAATCACCATTAGCCGCAGCATCTTGTAATGCTACTGATTTCCATGTTCCATCTGATGATAGATATAATGTATCTGCACTCTCTATAACTTCATCTGTTGTTGGTCCTACAACTGAGCCATTACCCATTGGATTATAGGGATTAACAATTCTAAATTTAGTTGAATCATTTGCATTTTTTACAATATATGCTCTTCTAGGATAAGCAGCTGCAGCTGCAGTCCAGTTTGTTGTTGGTGCTACAGGAGAACCCACAGCCGCACTAGCAGTCCATTTAAAAGTAGTGGTATCCCAACTAATATCAGACCAGATCCAAGTTGTTGAATTAGCTGTATATGCTGTTGACCAATCTGTACTAATACTACTTGTAGATGTTCCCCATCTAATTTCAAATTCACTGCTAACCGGTTGAATTATTTTGGGTACGTTATTAATAGTTGGTGGACTAGAAGACCAAGAACCAGATAAAGTTGCTTCTGTTGGGTCTCGTGGTGTTCTCCACCAAGAATTATCAGAAGTAACAAAAATTAATCTACCATAATCAAGAGTTGTATTTAATCCTGATTTTGTTATAGTATTCCAAACATAAGTACTATTTTGTGCAGTAAACCACATTTGAAATTCGTAATAATTTTCAAATATTACTGTACTATGGTCTGTAGCTGAAGGAACAATAACATCAGGTACTTGCCATGTACCATCTGATGCTAAGAATTTTTGACTCGTACCAGATTCAACTTCAGAGGTTAGAGGTCCTCTAACAAAATTATCTCCTGGAGGATTAGTAGGATTAACAAGTCTAAATTCTGTTGTATGACTAGGAACTGTGCTAAATACTACATATGCTTTTTGTGTTGGATTGGTCCATTGAGTAATTGCAGCAGTTAAACTGGTACCTGGTGCACCTGTTCCACTAGCAACAGCTTCCCAATGATCTATATTCCATGTTATCGTACTCCATATCCATGATGCAGAATTTATAGTATATGCAGTTGCCCATTCTGCTATACTTTGAGCTGATGGTGTAACTGGATCTACCCAATTTGAAGAAGTTGTGCCCCATCTAACATTAAATTCACCGGTTCCGCCACCCGCAGCACCGCCACCACTACCACTACTACTGAATACTCTATATGCTAATTCATCTAATGCTTGTGATACATTAAGCGGTTTATTATTCCAATATTTTAGTTGAGTAAGATAATTATATGTTACTTTAGTGGCGTCTATATAAGCTAAATCTTTTCTACCGGGATAATAAACTATAGCATCAACTGTTTGAGCATCAACGAATCTTAGTTTAGCTAAAATAAGATAGTCTTCACCATATCTGGCATCTGAAATTTCTGACTCTTTGACAAGACCGATATAAGCGTTATTAGGAATTGGGTTTTTGAAATAAGAATAATAAACGCAAAGATATGCCCAGTTTACATAAGCAGTAGTACTACCAGAAGTATTTCCAACAATTTTAACAACATTCGGAGTACTGCCATCATCAAATAAAGTAATAGTCAATAAACCAGCAGCAGTAAAAGATGGAGTAGCTGTTACTGGAACTCCACCATTAACCGTATAATATGTTACAGCAGAGACAGGAAAATCAGTTGCTCCAAACGGAACACCACTAATCCAACTATTGGGATCTAAATAATTTAAAGTTAATACTGGGGTTTCGTTAGATGTTCCTGTAAATGTAAGGGTGGTTTCATCTTTAATACATACACCGGGTGAAACCATACATTCAATATGTGGGTGAAGACTATAAACTGGAATTCTTGTAGAATCCAAACTAGTACCAAGATATAAATCGGGTGTTTCTGATTTTGGAAGAGTAATGGGACTAATATCTGTTCCCATATTAATAACTTGTGTTAGTATAATATTATCTAAATATGCTGTTGTATCAGAAGTACTGTCTTGACTATCTAATTCAACAGTAAAAATTACATTAAGAGGTTCTGGACCACTAGCAGACAATTGAATATAGCACACATAATTGCCTGCGGTGGGATGATCATAACTCTTAGTTTCGTTTCCTAAAATGATGAATAAACTTTTTGGAACATTTGTTAAACTAAACTGTACTTTAATATAATAACCAACAAGCGAAAAATCTAAAGCGGTATTATAAGTAAGAGTTGCAGTAGCAGAAAGATCTGGACTTGGAATATATGCTTTTACTGATTGTGTTGTGTAATCCCATTCAAAATTAACACCGGTCCAATTATCAAAACCACTACTACCAGAAGAACTCGAACTACTCAATGGAAAAGTTTCATCGATAATTGGTACAGGATTTAATACTTCACTGTTAATTGTATTAACGCCAGTAACATCAAGGCCACCAACCACGAAGTCGTTGTTTTTTCCGCCAGTCACAATTCTCGTGAGCATGTTGCAATTATCTGAATTGAAGCTCGAATATGGATTAATAGCAATTTCATGGATAGGAGATAAGTTTGGATTTGATGAAATTCGGCGACTAGGCATTGTTGATCTCCTGTAGCTGTTTAAATTGGTTTATAATTTGTTCTGGATTTTCTTCCCATGATCTTTGAGAAACTCTAAAAATGATATATCCAAGTGATGCTAATTGAAGAGTACAATCAATATCATCTTGTTTATAGATAGTCATTTTTTTATTTTCGAAATGCTGCCGTTCATCAAATTGAATAAAAAGTTTTAATTCCGGAATATGACCATCGGGATATCGTCCAACAATATATCTAAAAGAAGAATCATTTCGAATAATATTATAAACAGAATATTTTTGCAATTCATTTAAAAATATTCGTTCTATATCTCCAATTTTTACATTTAATGGTTCACCATTTAATTTTTGATTTTCAATCATTCTTATACAATTGATTCTTGATGATTGTTTTCCTTGTGGTGTTTTCACCCAATGATCAACACCCCAATTTTTTATAGATGTTTTTATTTTTTTTAATTTAACTTCTTCTGATTGCATTGGGTTTTCAACACCACGTTTTTCTAAATGTATTTGTTTAATCTTTTCTTTAATTTCTTCTGATTGACTTGAATTAGGTACACCAAATTTTTCTATATTTGTTAGTTTAATCTGTTCTTGAATTTCTTTTGATTGGAACGGATTTTCAACACCATAATTTTTTAAACATGTTTGTTTCTTCTTTAATTTAATTTTTTCAGATTGATTTGAACTTGGAAAACCCCAGTGTTTTATATTTGTTTGTATTTTCTTTAATTTAATTTCTTTTGATTGACTTGTATATTCATAACCATATTTTTTTATACATGTTTGTTTAGATTTTTCTTTAATTTCTTTTAATTGAGTTACTGATTTAACGCCATATTTTTTTAAACATGTTTGTTTTCTTTTTAAATCAACAGACGCATCTCTTTTTATACCTCTACAATTATGCCCGTTCAAAAACTTATTTTTTTCATGAGTTACTTCTTTACCACAATCACACTGACATAAATTCATACCATTAAAAATTCCTATGAGATTCAAATATCATGAACTAAAATCATTTTAATTTATTCGTTTGTATCGATGAAAAAAAACTATTATAGAACATAGTTCAATTTTCTACTGTTTCATAATGGAGGAAAATAATAGGGTGGTGGTATTGTTATTCTGTTCGTTGTTCTATCTTGAGAATCGTGTTTATGATAGCATTTTATCGTTTGATATAGATTCTGAACTTCATAGTTTTTATGTAATTCGTAGACAATGCGATTATCACACCCAGGGTTGCCCAAACTAAAATCACATTCTACATCTTTTAAGTTTAATGGTGTTTTAAAAATCCATACATCTTGACTACAAGAACTAATTAAGTCAGTTCTTGATAAAGCTAATACTGTTTTATTAAAATCTATATCGTTACATGCTTTTAAAGTATCATCAAAATAGATATCTAAATTAGAAACGATAATTATATCTTTAAGATTATTATTCGCATATTTAAAGAAATCAGAATAATTCATTCTTTCTTTAAATTCAACTAATTGACATTTATTTATACTATGTATAAATTGATATTTTTCTAATTCATCAACAAATACTATTATTTTTGTAATGATGGGATTGTCTATATTTTTTTTCAGACAAAATAAAAACTCATCATTCCTGATACTATTTGAATGAGTAAAATAGTTTATTAAGAGTGTTATATCCATAATTTAAAATGATCTTCCATGATCTTAGCCATCTGATCATAAGTATGAAAATTGCTAATATCTGGTTTAATATATTTATTATAATCTAGTAAATATATTAATTCTTCTTTATTTTTAAAAGATTTTACATTAAAGATTTCTCGAATGGTTTTTTGCAATGAACATTCGTTGTGTATTAAAATCTTGGATCCACATGAAACAAAATCAATTATACCGTATGCAAAACTTTCAGAATGAGTGATAATATAATTATCTATTGGTTGTATAGTTTTTAAATATTCTTGATATGGTTTAACCGGAATGGATATTTCTGTATTTTTTAACATACTATAATCTTCTGGAAATCTAGTGTGTTTATATACTTTATAACCAGAATTTATTAACCAAGATGAAATTTGGTTTGATTTATCTATATTTTGTCCACTAGTATTATTTAACCAATCTGGCCAGCAATGATCTAGAAAAATAGATTTTGGTTCTTTGTTTGAAGTTTCAAATCCTAACCATGGAAATTTTAATAAAGTAATATTTTTAGAATTTAAATGATAGGTATTATAGTTTGTTTTATTAAACATAAACGCATGATCAACATCCGGTGTTGGTATTTCTAAAAATGATACTATTTTTTTGGCGTCTAGTTTAAATTTCCATTGTTGTATATTTGCTGCATCATTGACAAATAATATAGATATTACAATATCAACTTTTTGATCTATATTAACTCCTCCATTTAATATGTGATATGGATATACGATGTGTCCTAATTTTCTTAATGATTTTGTTAAATACATACTCATAACACTAAAACAATTTGTACTATTCTCGCCCATTTCATCAATATAATATCCAATAATAGCAATTTTCATATTATCTTATTCGCTCTCTAATTAATTTTCTAAATAAATCAAAATATTGGTTACTTCTTTCTTTCCAATCCCAAGATTTAATCATGTTCTGCATGTTCTCTGCTGCTGTTGAATTTTTTATTGCTTCTTTAATTCCATCAAATAAAGATTGGGCGCTAGTATCACAAAGATATCCATTAACGCCATGAGTTATTAATTCTGGCATATTTCCTACGCGAGTAGATACTGGAATACAACCACACGCCGAGGATTCTATTCCGGGATTTGGTGTGCCTTCACATGAACTGGGTACGACATAGATGCTACCTGTATTATACCATTCTCGCATTTGATTTTGATTCATTCTGTTTGGTCCCATAGAATCAACCAATCTGAGATCATAAGGAATATTTTCTTTTCTAAGCATTTGGCTTAATGGAACTATGATAGTATCATAATTTTTAACTGCTTTATGAATGATAGATCCAATCCATAAAACTTTTGGTTTTCGTTCTGTGATTGGGGTTGTTACGTGAAATTTATTTAAGTCTACCCCATTTGATATAGAACATGTTTTTGGAAGTTTACCATATTTTTCCCACATTTCTAGATTGTTACAAACAACAAAATCTGAAGGTCCAAGACAATCTGTCATTAGTTGATTGTTGTAATTCCAACCAAGAGAATATATCGTTACTAAGATGGTATGATTTGATGATGAATTAATGTGATTTTTTGTGTTACCCGCATCACCGTGACACATCTGTAAAACTAGATCACAATTAGAGCTTTTCAAAAAATTACAATCATTGGTATTTATTTCACATGTAATATTCATATCTACAGGAGCATATTTTTTCATTATCAAACATTGCCAATAATATGCCCAACCCACCGAATCATATATCAACTTAATATCATATACTGATTTATTTTTAAAGTTTGGTTTTTCTATAATATGATTTCTTGATTTGTTTATAGAAGAAATTCTTGATCTACCCACAGGAGGAATAATACTTCTTACTGTACCTGTTTGTGGCAGTCTAATACAATGTTTATTAAATGGATTTATTGTTTTCATCTATTACTTTTCTAAAGAAATTATAATATTGTTGACTTCTTTCTTTCCAACCCCAAGATTTAATTGATTCTTGCATATTGATACTTAACTCTTTATTTTTTGTTATTGCTGATTTAATTCCTTGCATCAATGAATCAACAGTAGTATCACACAAATAACCATTAATCCCATCTTTAATTAACTCGGGCATATTGCCAACTTTACTTGATACGAGTGTGCATCCACAAGCAGCAGCTTCAATACTTGGGTTTGGAGTTCCTTCAGAACTACTTGCACAAATATAAATCGTTCCTGAATTATAAAAATCACGCATTTGATCTTGATTCATTCTATTTTTTCCATAGGAGACAACTAATCGAAAATCGAAAGCAATATTTTCTTTTCTAAGCATCGTACTTAAAGGAACAAGAATTGAATCATAATTTTTTACTTTTCTGTGACCAATAGAGCCAATCCATAATATTTTTTGATTTCTTGTTTCAATTGGATTGGAAATATAGAATTTCTCTAAATCAACACCATTAGAAATTGTAATTGTTTTTGGGTGCTTTCCATATTTTTCCCACATTTCTAAATTATTAATAATAACATAATCTGAATCTCTAATAGCATAAGTTAACCAATCATTCGCATAGTTCCATCCAACGCTATAATAAGATACTAGAATTGTATTTTGTTTAGTAGTTTGAATAGCTTTTTTGAGTTGACCAGCATAACTAAAAGCACATTGAAGAATTAGATCATATTTTTTTTCTCGTATATCTTTATATTCCGAACTAATTGAAACATCAAAATCTTTTGATGCATATTTTTGCATTGCTTCACATTGCCAATAATATGCCCAAAAAGGAATATCAAAGAGGAGTTTAATTGTGTATCGACTCATTATTAATCACTTTCTAATTCATGGATTTTAATATTTATTTTTTGTTCTGTATTCTTGATTCTGTTGCGATTGTTAATTTTTATTAGTTTCTGAACAAAATAAAAAGTATTTTGGTTCTAGAGGAGTTAAAATTATGTCTGATCTTAAAACGATTGAAAGTTTTGTTTCTGATTTCTATTTTTTAATTATTAGTGGAATAGTTGCTGGTGCATTGTATCTTATAAGAAAATATATAAAATTATCGATAATATCAATTATAGAAACATTATTTAAAATTAAGATATATAAAGATCAAGGAATGGATGAAAATGCTATTCATCAAGCCGCTAGAATTCAAGATATTCTTGCTGAATTAAGAATTCATGCTAATTGTGATAGAGCATATATTTTACAGTTTCATAATGGATCGGTGTTTACAGCAAAAAATCAAATGTGGAAAGTAAGTTGTACAAATGAAAGTGTTGGACAAGTAAGACCAAGAATTGCAGAAATGCAAAATATATTATCATCAGCAATTTCAGATATACTTTATCCATACTGGAGTCAGGATAATAGTAGTTTTCCAGGAATTGTAAAATTTACAAAAGCTGATTGTCCATCATGTGTTAATAATGTATGTATTAGTGGTGTATTTTTTCATGATGTTGATCATTTACAAGCAGGATTTTCTAAAGGATCGCTTTCTGCAGGAAATGTAAAATATGCATTAAGAACAGCAATCTTAGACGATAATCAAAATAAAATTGGTATACTGTGTTTAGATTATTGTTGGCAGGATGCAAAACCAGATGAAATTAAAAAAATGCATGAACATTTATGTAAAACTGCTATGATGATATCGTATGAATTAAGAAAAAAATCTAAAAGTTAAATCTTTTCCCACTCATTAAATACTTTTTCCCAACTCTTCATCGATTCTTCAAGTCCCCATTCTGTATCTAATTTATTTTTTGCAGAAAGTCTTAGTTCTTCTTTTAGGTTTTGATTTCTTGCTAATATAGAAGATCGATTAATAAATTCTTGTGTACTATTACATAAAAATCCGGTCTTTTCATCTTCCACCTGCAATTTCCAACCACCACGATTATTAACAACTAAAACTGCTCCAGAAGACATTGCTTCAAAACCTACACGTGGAAGATTTTCAAACGTATCTGAACTCATAATCATTACATCACAAAATTGATAAAATTCTTGTTGTGTTACTCCACCTTCTCTTAATAATTGAATGTAATTTTTGTAGTAAATAGAAGGAATATTATTTTTGGTTTGATTAGTAATATCTTGATTTGATATATGAAATTTATCTTTTACTCGATTATCCCACCCCAATATCACGCCAGATTTTTTTACAGGAGATTCAATCTTGTCATAAATCTCCATCTGATCAATATGATATTTTGCTAAATCACATCTAGAAATTCTTCCAAATCTAAAATGTTCATACGATCTATTTTTGTGAAATGGAAATTTTGTTTGATCAAAATATGGTTTAAAGAATAATGGACGATAAGTTCCAAGATGAGCTAAATTTTTAGAAATTTTATCAAATGAATGTTGTGTTTGATAAAGATGAAAATCAATTAATCCACTATTTTGTGATTCTATTTCTTTTTTAAAGTTCCAAGTCATGCAATTTACAAAGGTGGTAGATTTTGCATATCGTTTAATATGTTTTAGATTAGATAAAAATTCACCATTACAAAAAGATATACAATGAAATCCAGATGTTTCATTCCATTGTCTAGGAGTAAGATATTTGCAACCATAATCTCTTTTCATATTCAGTTTATTAAGAAATGGAGTTAATGGACCAGTATGAAGTATATAGATTTTAATTCCCATTTTGGTCCAGCATTGTATTTGATCAAGAAGTTCCGTGTCGGCACCACCGCAAAATGACGGATGTCCAATTACACAAAGTTCTTTTATCATTTAATAAATTCCTTTTTAATTTTTTCTATAACTGTATTTTTATCCTTTTTCCAATCCGTTTCACTAATTCTAAAAAACCTACAATTTAACTCTTTCAAAATTCGCTCTTCTCTAATAAAATCAGCTTCACATTGTCTTGGGGATGAATGATTCGCTGTTTCATCATATTCTATAACTAGATTAAGTTCTTCTATATAAGCATCTAATATATAACCAATAACAACTTTATCTAAAATCAATTTAAATGGGCAAATCGGTTGAATATAATTATCAATTATATCAATTTCAACCAATCCTCTATTTGGAAAAGAAATTTTACTGGCAGCAAATCGTTCTTTCATTATTCTTATATTTATTTCTCTAAGTTTCTGTTTATGATTTTCACTTAATTTTTTTCCAATGTGAGATTTAGAACATTTTAATCTAGTTTCTTTTGTTGCTTTTTTTCCTTTATTCCATGGTACATGACCTTTATGAGATTCTGATAATTTTTTTCTTACTTCTGAAGAATGTGTTTTTCCTTTAATCCAAGGAATTCTGCCTTTATGTATTTTTGAAAGTAAATCTTTTTGTTTCTGAGACATTGGTACTTTATAGTTATATGATAATTCACCTTTATTTCTGCATATTGGACAACTTCTGGGATTATTATTTTTTATTAATGACAAACTATTTATATATTCGTGTTTACATATATCGCAAATGACGATTGCTCGTGTTGCTGAAATGATTTCCTTAATCATAAACTCCTTTTAAGATTGTTCTATTATTACAAATTCAGTTCTAAAAATAATATAATCTTTCTTTTTTAATAACCAATCCAAAATTTAATTGCTAAAAAAGAAGGTCTATTTAATAAAATATTGAACATATTTTATATTAATTTTTTCTTTTTTTCTGACCATTTTACTACACCGCTTGTTGCACAACCAACAGCACACCCAACAACACCTGCAATTAAAACAGATAAAAATCTTATTATGCTATGTGAATTATATGCGTCATACAAACCGTATCCCATTATAGCGCCCAAAATGACTTCCAGGCATGACCAAAAGATAAGCCATGGCGATCGGTTCAAAAGAGCCATACCTTTCTTTCCGTAGATGAACCAATCTATCCACGAAACAAGAAAGACTATGATTGTCAGCAGGAGGGGGCTCATCAGATTCATTAATAATTCCTCCTATTTTGGCTGTTACTGTTGATATACTGATTTCTTGACTAATTTTGTTTGTGTTCATTCTTATAATCTTACTTTATTATATATTGCTGGCCTATACAAATTGCAGCAAGAGTTACACTTGCTGCTGCGATTATAATAGCCAAAATTAGTGTTTTTTGTTGCTTTGTCATAATATTGATTTCTTGTTTATTTTTTGTAGACTGCTTTCATTATTGATATTACTATTATTAATATCGATAATATAGTACAGATGGCTATGAAGAACCAATTCAATATTTTATATTTCTTTGCCATATTATTATAAATGATAGTTACGCAAATCCTAACCAGCGCATCACAGCACACTTCGTTAACCAGCGACCTGTCCGTAACCACCATTTAGTCTTTGGTCCTAACTTGTTATCTTTGGATATTGTGTTTGTTTCGTTACTCATAATTTTTCCTTATTCTATTTTTACAAATCACTTTTACAATTCTTCATAAACTCAGAAGCATCACAACCAAGCATTTGTGAAAGAATCGGAAGCATTTCAAGTACCATATCATTATCAGAGTCTAAAACTACAGAAGCGTCCCATAATAATTTACGAATTGAATCTTCATTAAGAAGATTGATAAATGCTGCAAGTGCATCTGGACTAATTGCTTGTAATGCTAATAGTACTTTTATTTTTGAGATTTTAAAAGGTGCAGCTTCTGCAGCAGCCCGAGCTTCCGCCTGCAACTGAATATCAGTAGCAGCTTTAGCTAAAAGATCTGCTTGATATTCTGCAGTAGCAATTTTAATTTTTTCATCGATCTCATGTCGTTCTGTTACTGTCATTGGTCGCAAACCATTGTCGTCTATAATTGCATAAGTAAGTGGTGTTCCAGAAGATAAAAATTCTGATACACCCTTTCTTGTTGCTCCTTGCGGAAGAGGGTCATCACACTGAAAAATCTCAATACCTGTATTTAATAATCTTGCTGCCCACATAACTAATTTCCTCCCTGACTTTTAATTGCACTATTCTTACGAAAAGAACTGTTCTGACGATACAATGACCAGGAACTGGAACTAGAACTCCTGGCAACTAAAGTTAACAGGATTCTCTTTGTAATTGTATCCAAAGCTACACTAGTGGTAGCGCCAGACCACGGACTACTAGAAGTGTCAACTGTCCATGTACCCAATACAGGATCAGTTCCACTATAAGACATCACCACAAAAGTACCATTAGGATTACTTAAAAATCCTCCGTTCAGTACACGCAGTGTTGTATTTGAATCAAGTGTAAGATTACCTAATACAGAAATCATATCGTTAGTAGATGCGCCAAGTTCCCAATTAATAATAGAGTTATTTAACATTACAAGATTTGTGGCAAATGTAATTGTACCAACACTAGAACCTGGGGATATAGTGCCAGCATTAGTGACCACACTATTAAAAGTACCAACACCTGCAAGAGTTCCATTAACATCATTTGTAACTGGGCAAAGAAGTGGTAAGCTTCCATCAATTTGAACAGTACCTTGAACAACGATAACACCGCCTGTAAACGTGTTAACATTATTAGTTATTGTAATCGTCTGCGTGGCATTAGACGCAACAAAACCATAACCAGAAATCAGACCTCCAAACGTTAAGGGGGCTGCAGTTGTATGCCTACCTACCACAGGATTTACTTCGCTGAAATAAGTTGGACCCACCCACACCAAACCGTAAGACGCGCTCGTACTCCCCCATTATACAATTGCCCAAAACACTAAGGCTGTTAGTAATTGTCTTAATCGTCGACCCGGCGTTTACAACCGAACCACTGTATATATTTATAAGACCTGTTCCAAAGGATAAGTTATTACCTACAGTAACCTGACCACCCTGTAAATCAAACCCCCCACTAAAATCATTCGAGGTACTCAAAGCCAGGATACCGGCACCCCACTTAGATATCTTACCGGGACCCCGTACCCAGTTAGCACACGTGACGGTGCCGCCAAGATTCGTCCAAATGTTATCGACAGAGTTGGTAATAGTGGCGTTAAACGTCACAGTACCATTAGAAGCAACTATACCATCTACACCTATTACAATGTTTGTTCTAAGACTCGTGCTACTGTCAATTACCCAGGTACTACTATCCGTAAACTGAAAGCCGGACACAGAAACAGAAGCTTGGTCAACGAGAGGGTTAACCTTCGTACCCTTGGCATTAAACTGTGCAATATCTGCAGAAGTAGGTACACCATTAGACCAGTTGGCTGTGGTTGACCACACCCGGCTAGAAGTTGATGTCCATACACAAACTGTTGCTGTGGCTTGATTAAAACATAGCAACCCCAAAAATATTGATAACAATATTGTTAATGTTTTATTCATATTATAACCTAACATAGACTACACGAATAGTGATACTATTGGTTACGTTTCCAGGAAATGTAACACGAAACCACATAGAAGATGATCCAGTTAAATCTTGATAAAAAGGTACAGTAAATCGTTCGACATGACTATATAAAGATCCTATGCCATAGGAATTATAATTTGCACTTCCTCGGGTAACTACGTTTCCAGTAACACTAACAGCACGAACAAAACCGTTACTACCAGTCAATGCATCTTGTTGATAATACATGTCACCAATAATTATACTAGATGCATCAGTGACTGCTGATGTGGTAGCTCCGATACCAGATGCAGAAGTAAATAATGTACTCATCAACGTACCATTTGTGGTTGGTGCTGAACTTGCAGCAGTGGCGCCAGCATCACTAAACAGCAGATTTTCTGCACGGCGATTAGAATGATCATAAACTTCATAAAGAACTGAAGCAGAGTATGGAGCAGAATTTGTTTGATCTAAGTACAATCTAATATCATACGCATTAATTGCATTGGCAACAAAACCACTAAACTGAAAATCGGCTGTATTTGTTACTGTTACACGAATGGAATTTGTATAAAACGTCTTTATTCCTTCAACGCTATATGGTACACCTCTAGCATTAACTAAAGTATCATTCGTTCTTATATTTTCAATAAATCCTCTAGTATATTCAACTTTTGGAACAACATTGGTTGCTCCAAAAAGAAAGACCGGTACTAGAATACCAAAAATACTGATTAATAACTTATTCATATTATTTCCTTCTTTAATTGAAAAATTAAATTATATATTGGTTTGTATAATTATTGTCCATACTGCTGCACCCGGAGTGGCATCAGAACATCTATATAATATTCTTGTTGCATTATCTTGGACAAAATAACCAACACCAAACTTAAATCCAGTACCTGCAGTATCAGCACTATCCCAATTAACAGTAGGAGTACCAGATAAACTGGAAATTGTTACTGGTATTGTAAGTGATGCACTTGTATACAATTCATTTATTTGGGTTGTAATATCATCTGATTGGCTCATATCATGTACTCCTTAAATTGTAAAAACCTTTTTATTTTGTTCTATAATAGGGTAGAGATGATAGAGGAGATATTGGATAACTTGTGATAATCATATATATTAATATGTGAGAAGTTTTTTATTTTAAGAAGAACATATTATATAGGAGATTAGGATATGAACATGCAATGTATGATATGTAACAGAGAGTTTGAGATTGGTCGTTTACAAATACATTTATCTAAAATTCATAAAATAAATTTAGAAGAGTATTATATCAAATATATAGATTCATCTGTTTCTAAAATATGTCCGGTGTGTGGAAATCTAAAAAAGTTTATTGGGTTCAAAAATGGATATAGTATAACCTGTGGCAAAAAAACATGTAGATCAGTATATATAAATGTAATGTATAAAGATAATCAAAGAGCTGGTTGTATAAAAAGAAACAAAAAATGGAAAGAAGAAATCATAGATGGTAAAACAAAACAGCAATTAATTATTGAATCTGGTTCAGAATTGAGAAAACTTAAACAAGAAGAAACATCTATTAAGATTTCTAATGCGCTGAAAGAAAAAGATTCAGATGGTCATACTTGTGTTGCTAGAAGTTTTATAAAAAAATATGGCGAAGAAATAACTAATCCAATGCATCTTTCAGAAAATGTTTTGAAAATAAGAAAAACATTTCAAGAGCGTTATGGTGTTGATTGGATTACACAATCAAAAGATGTAAAAGAAACAATTAGAAATTCTGTATTTAATAAGTATGGTGTTTTCAATTATGCTCAGAGTCAAGAAGCAAAAGATAATATGGCTGTTCGTTATAAAGATATTACAATCATAAAAATTTTAAAATATTTCGAATCAAATAATTTATCTGTTATAGGTGATATCCAAGATATTTATCGAAATGAGAAAACTTCATTGAAGTACAAATGTAATATATGTAATACAGAATATGAAAAATGTTGGAATGATATTCAATCATGGTGGATATGCAGAAGATGTAATCCATATTCAAATTCAAGTTATGAAATTGAATTAGAAACTTATCTTTCACAATACAACATTCCTTTTCTCAGAAGACAAAATATCATTAAAAATCCTATTAGTGGACGAATGTTAGAATTAGATTTTTATTTTTCTGATCTGAATATTGCTATAGAATTTGATGGATTATATTGGCATTGTAATGAAAATCAACTAAATGATAATTATCATTTAATGAAAACAGAACTTTGCGAAAAACAAGGAATTAGACTTATTCATATTTTTGAAGATGAGTGGATACTAAAAAAAAATGTTGTTCTTTCTAGAATTTCTAATCTGTTACATCTACCAAACTTAAAGAAAATTCATGCAAGAAAATGCATAGTGAAAATTATAGATTTTTCAACAAAAAAGAAATTTCTAATAGAAAATCATATTCAAGGAAACGATGTAGCGTGTATTAATCTTGGTTTATTTCATGAAAATAAGTTAGTATCAGTAATGACATTTTCAAAAGGAAGTATAGCTAAAGGTCATATTCAAAAAGATGGGTGTTATGAATTATCTAGATTTTCTAATCTATGTTTTCATACTATTCCGGGCGCAGCATCTAAACTACTATCATATTTTAAGAAAAATTATTCTTGGAAAGAAATATTTTCATATGCTGATAGACGATGGAGTAGTGGCAATGTATATCATAAGTTAGAATTTAAACTTGATTCTGTTAGTATTCCAAATTATTGGTATATGAATAAATTGAATATGTTAAAACGAATTCATAGATTTGTGTTTAGAAAATCAATGGTAATAAAAATCGACGGTTATAATGATCAATTAAATATTCAAGATAATATGAAGAATATGGGATATTGTTGGATATATGACTGTGGAAATTATAAATTCGTTATGATCAAATAAAACGAGAGGGAATTTCCCTCCTAGAATTTTCATTCTAGGAGGGAAACCGAAACTGTTCTAACACCCAATCATCTGGGGGTTGAACTTATGCGATTTTAAATTATACAGATTGAATGATGTTCAGAACTGAAATACCCTGAGGACGAACCAACTGAGTACCATAACGGCTCAGCACGGTTAAGCTAGGAATGTTCCCTAGGGGGTACGGCGTTAAGACAGCAGGCACGTACGGAGCGAAAATATATACCGCTTTCATTTCCTCTACAGGCTTATAAAGACACAGCGTCTTACCCTGAGGAACTACTGGCGATACCAATACTTTCCACTTCCCATTTGCCACAGTTGCTGATTCATATCCCATTGTGCCATCTTCATCACTCTTACCGGTGTAACGGAATTCTTGAAGTGATTCAAACACAGTTGCATCCAGAGGATTGCATGCCAGCGTGTTAGCTGCTGCAATGTTGGTGTCTGTGTAGACTGAAGCTGATAGAGTGTTCAATACAGGCAGTACGTTCTCTAACCACTGTTTTGGACCCCATGTATAATTAGCACTATAAGAAGCTGGGTTCTTATCGAATGTCAAATTGTGACTTGTTCCATTTAGTCTTTCGCAAGCATAAATGAGACTGTTGATGATCTCACGATCGAGATCCAACACAATTTGCTGACCGATTACAGAAACCAACTCAGCTTGTACATCCACATTGAACAGGGCTTTGATGTCCTGCTCCATCTGGATTGTCCACTCGGTGCTGATCTGACGATCACGAGCAACCAAGCGTAGCTTGTCAATATTAAATGTAACGCGGGGGTTAATTGTATTCTCTTCAAGAGAAACAGTTGATGTAAATGCAATTAGAGAAATACCATTTGTTGCACCAAGAACAGATGATGTATTTAGAACACCAGTTAATAGATTAATATTACCAGTTAATGTATCAGTTACTGTGGAGTTTGAGTTACTGATTGTTGCAGAAATATCACCGTCAACAGTAGGAGTGATTGATACGGCTACTACTTCTGTTCCTGCGCCCTTCTTAATCGTTACGCCAGTGATCGTGAAATCTTTTTCAATATGAGCAATATCAGAATTTAGACCAGCAAGAGCAAGAATATCTCTTTGACCAACAGCTACCATCGATGTCAGAGGAACTGTGATATCTGGGCCACGGGAAATATCAGTGTTTGAAGGAGCCTGATAGGTCTTCGAATCACCGAATCTCTTGAACATGGCGCGTACGAAACCACGAACGATCTCTGGCTTATCCATAGGAATTACTGTTACCAATTCCTTGGCAATGGTCTTGGGGAAGAACACGCGCAGGAGTGGGAGAGCAAGTGTTTCGTAGGGGTTAAGCTGATACATTGAATTTTCGAGCAAGCATCTGCGAGTATTCTCAGCCAGTAATCTGAATGATGTAACATCATCAGAATTCTTAATACCTTCACTCAATGACTTGATGTAGGTATCAAAATGCTCGTCGTTAACCAGAATTTCTCTGATTGCGCCGGGTTTTGACGGATCAATACCCGTACTTTTCTTTGTAAAACTATAAGCTTCTTTTAGAAGTTTTTTCATGATTTTACTTATCTTTCTTAGTCTTTATTGTGGTTATTCTCTGAAGAAGAGCCAATCTCTTCTCCAATTCAACTACCGGCTGTCTATCTAAAGTTATAATAATTTCTGTCACAATTGATTTCACTTTTTCATTTAATGAATTACAATTCAATTTTTGAATTTCTTGTAGTATCTTATTCTTTAAAGATTCTGCTACAATATCATTTTTCAATTTAAGAAATTTATTGTGATTTTCAGAAATTACTGTTCTTAACTTTTTGATCTCAGCCACGTTGTTTGAGAATTGTCCATGTTTTTTTCTTAAATCTTCATAAAACAGTGGAGCAACATGCTCAAGCAAATTATCAAACAAAAGAATCTTTGATGCTTGATTGTTGTCAATCATGTTCGAATCTAGGATGTTAGTTTGGGTGATTTTCATTTCTTCACCCCCTGATTCAAACACAGCATTAAAGAATCTTTCAACTTTTTGTTTTCGATTGTTTTTCGTTTTAACGTCTCATCTAAACGAGTAATTACTTTCTCTGATCTTAATTGTAAATCTTTTAATTTTTCAATTTTAGTTATTGATTCATTTGTTTTAGATTCTAATAATTTTTTCGATTTAGATTTAACGATTTCAAAATTATCTTTTTCAAGAAAAATTTTGAACTTTTTACAAATATCGTTCGAAATATTTGTATTATTTTTAATTTGTTCTTTATTTTCTAGATTTCTGACACTATTAGTCATTTGGTATCTTTAACTCCTACAAACGAATAATTTATATGGATTTATACTGATTTGTATCTATTAACTAAATTAATTATTCTGCGTTCAACCAATTCATCAAAGTAGTTAGGAAGATAACATTTTCCGTTACTACAACAAATTAGTTGTTTTGATTCCTTGATAATATGAACAACATGTTCGTTACGAATCTCTTGAATTGTTGCTGAGTTGTGACTTGGTTCAGATACGCTATCATATGTGATAACCATTAATGGAGCCAATACTTCTTGAAATGTTTGTCTATCTTCAACATCAGCTAGGCCACGAAGAGAAAAACCAACCGGAACTCTATCCATAATTAAACCAGATAAAGTTTTTCCATTATTTGAATACGGGGTAGTTTCAATAACACCGCGAATGAATGATCCATCCCAACCCCATTCACGAATGATATGAGAAACTTCTTTATACATAACAGTTGTCTGTCTAACTTGATCATCTGTAATAGGATGATCTAATTCGCCAACAAAACCACGTTTATCGATTTTAGCTTGAATCTTATTCATTGCTTCATCAAGAACCTTTTTAGGATATACTCTCTTATTTTGATTCTTAACATCAGCTTCTTGTAAATAAGCTTCAAAAATAACTTTACCATCTGTATATCTTTTAACTTTTCCAGGAGCAGCAAAAACAGCAGACTCAACCAACAGATTAGAAAAAACTTTACCCTTTATTTGCTGTTGTTGTCTGTTCATTTTTTATCCTTTAAATTATTCTTTTGATTTAGCTACTTTATATCCTACAGTAGCTCCAATTGGCCCACCAATAACTGATCCAAAAGGAAGAGCTCCACCAATACCCCCACCAAGAGCCATTATTTTTAATTGCCTAGCTTTATTTAATAATTTTTGTTTTTTAACTGGATCTATTTCTTTTTCAGCTTCTCTCTTATATAGTAAAGAAGCAGCAAGTGGACCACCACCCCATACAGCAGCACCAGTTAATCCTTCGATAAGAGAAATCGTCTCAGCAATTTTTGTATATTTCTGCATATAAAATTATCCTCTTTTTATTTTGTTCTGATTTTTAAGATAATCTTATATTGATTTCATTTTAAAATGTTTTTCAACAAAAGCTGCAATATCTTTAACTAACATATAATAATCTACAATGATATCATCAATCTGTTCTTTATATGTTTTTAAATTTTGAACAACTGTTCTGTATATACTAAAAGCTTCAGATGTTATTTTAGCAACTTCTTGTAATTCTACATCTGGAGAATTTGTCAAAATTTTATCTAGTAAAGCTAATTTATAATATATTTTTTTAAGAACATACAATCTACCAATTGCAGTTGGTGTTTTTGATGGTCCAGTTTCTATGGGTTGTCCGGTCATTGGATCTATTTGACCCGGCATTCCCATTCCTCCCATTCCACTAACTCCACCCATCATTCCCATTTGTATTGCTTGTGGATCAGTAGTATCACCGAATCCCTTTAATGGATCTGGTTTTTGTGATTGAGCAATTGGTATTCCGGTGTTTGGATCTATTGTCGCAGGCATCCCTGTATTAGGATCTATTGCTCCACTTTGAATATTTGAATCTAGTGTTATTCCAGTATTTGGATCTGTTGCTACTGGTATTCCTGTATTAGGATCTATTATTCCTTGATCAGAACCTGACGATTTGTACTCGCCTATTCTTGATTGAATTTCTCTTGTCTGTGCTTGTAATCTAGCGATTTCAGCTTCTTCTTTTGATTGTGGTTTTTCACCAGCAACTTCAGCGACTGTTTCTTCACCAGCTTTTTGATCATTCTGTTGCTCTTCATCATCTTCACCAGGAACTTTAGATAACTCTTCATCATTTTCTTCTTCATTAATCGAATTTTTAGTATCAATTGGTTCTAAAACATCTTCATCAATTGATTCTGGTTGAACTTGTGTTGGGGGTTGCTGTGGCTGTACTTGTGGTTCATTAATTGGATTACCAGATGATAGATCAACATCTGTGGGTTTTTTTACATCTACAGTTTTAACTTCTGCTTTATGATCTACTTCTTTTTGTTTTAATTTAGCATTATCTAATTTAGCAGTTTGAATTTGATTTTTTGCTCTTAATAGTTCTGCTTTAGTTCTAATTATTTCAGCTTTCTTTTTAATAGCTACGATCTTAGGATTATTTCTAAAATCTGCTATCGTTTCAGTCTTAGATGCTTCATTAATTAAAATCTCGCTCATTAATTTAAAATTATTCATCTTAGAATCCTCCACCCATTCCACCAAGAACACCACCCATTCCACCATTATCAGGTGGCGCTTCTGTTAATTCTTGCTTAAGTTTTTCCATAGCTGCAAATTTTTCAATCTCATCCCAATCAAGATGTGGCAAGTATTTCTTTTTCATATATTCAACAGGAACACCCAATGCTTTAAGTGCTTCTATTAATCTTTGCATTTGTTCAACATATTCCATCTGGTGTTCATATGGACTAATTCTTGGTTCTTGGAATGTAATTTTTACTAAATCTAACTTTTCATAATCATCAAATACTAATTTATATATTTTTTCAAATAACTCTTTTAATGGAATTGATAGTTCTTTTTGATATGAAATAATCGTTCTTGTGAAATTAATATTTTCCGCAGTAAGTAATGATCTATTAGATGTATTTTCTTCTAATCCGAGATATGGAGCAGGCACTCCAAGATTTGCAACGATATTATCTCGCATGAATTTCAATGGTTCAATATCATCTTGGGGATTCATTCCCCATTCCATTTTGTCAAATTCTACAAATTTCTTACCATCTCGCATCGGAACATAGATTGTTTCAAATGTAGGAATTTGAGATGGAATAGTATTAATACTACCCATGGTATCAACTGATACTTTTTTCTTACTAAGACCTTCTTTAATAGATTCGATGATATTTTTAGCATCTCTTGGGAGACCAGTTTCAACAGATACTACTCTTTTATCTGTAGCATACGATAATCTTTTAATTGTTGTTGCGGTTTTAAGAGCTATTAATAATCTACAATCAAAATTAACACATTCAAAAATAGATTCTCCGTATGGATCATTTGTTTCTGTATTAATTCTAAAGTGAACCATTAATTCTGGAGCTACATATCTTATTTTTAAATCATCATTATTTTTTAATGAATTAAGATAATTTAGAATAGTATCTTTCATATCATCAGAGATTAAAATTTTATCATTTGGATCTTTTAATTGACTATGAATTTGATTAATGATATTTACACATAGACCATCAACAGTATTTGAAGCTGAGTTCATCATTGATGATGTACTTGCCATTGTTCTAGGATCTATTTTTGGAAAAATAAGATATCCTAAACAGGTTTTAAATCTTTGAGTCTCAAGTCTAATAACATATCTGCTATCATGTATAGCAATAAATAAATCTCGAAGTTGTTGTTTATCTTTATCTTCTGTTGATATATCAGATTTTTTCTCAGGATTAGAAAATTCAGAATCGAATTTTGGTTTATCTTCACCGACAGCATGCGGATCTTTACTAATATTTGGATTAGTATAATCTTTAGATATAACTGCTCTACCACCGGAAATATTTGCACCAGCAAAATATGGAGCAACACCACTTAATACTCCACTAAAATAAGAAGCTTCTAATTGAATTTTATTTTTTCTTGCTTCGGTTTCTTCTTTACCATCTTTCATTATTTGCATATTAAAATCATATTCAATAGCTGGACCAATATCAAATGATGAATTATTGAGTAGAGTATGCTGTTTTCCTTCATGAAGAATAGTAAGAGCATTTTCACCTTTTGGTGATGCAACAATTTCAATAAAATTATCACCTTTTTTAAGCGTAGTTTTAATAATATTTTTAATCTTATTTTCTAAATTTATTTTCTTTTCTATTTTCTTACATCTTGCTATAGTAGTTTTAATAGTTGTATTTTCATCTTCAACATCAGCAACATACTGTAAACTTGTTTTGGTGATATCATCTGGTGAAATAATATGATCAACTAAACATTCTAATGCTCGTTGACAGTAAGATATTTTTTTAACTATTGCTTCATATTCGCCATATCTAGAGATTCTTCCACCTTGATCAAAAGATTGAATCTGAGCCATTCCGGTTTGTAAACCCTTTAAAACGTTTTCTGGAGAAGAATCTCCAACCTTAGAAATTAAATTTTTGATAGTTTCTAAGTATTTATTTCTATCGGAAGTCAAACTAAATTTTTCGATAGATCTAAATGACCCATCAATTTCTTTATCAATCTCGGATGTTTTAGTACCGAGAATTGTGGTTTTTAATGAGTTAAATAAATCATTCATGTTGTGTCATTTTCGTTCTTAGGACTTTTGAAATTTCATCCTGCTCTAATCGTTGTCTAAAATAAAAAATAATGTTTTTAATTAAAACGCTACGACGACTATAGAATTCAGTAAATAATTTTTCATTTTCAGAACCCATTATTTCTAATGATAATTTAATGAAATTTCGTTCTATTGTTTCTAATTGATCTTTTTGAACGTTTGTTAATCCCTGCGATGTATATGCAATAAGTTGATCGTTATAAATAACTTGATATGAAGTTTTTAGGAAATGATCCAGAAGTGATAAGATTATTTTATATTTGTTCATGAATTGATAACGACGAATCTGTCGAACCATTATCAATAGAATAGTAATTAAAACAACTATAAAAAGTAATTCATATATCAAAAACCACATTATTTTTTCTCCATAGATAATTTATTTAGATATGGTTTAATTGTTTTTTCATTTGAATCTTTAGATATTCTATCTGTGTTTTCTTGAGAAGGATCGATTTGAAAATTTTCTAGATTTTTGTTGGTTATTAAAATAGATTGAATTTCTGATGGTCTAATTACTAAAATATCGTTTTGAGTTTCAAGAATAGAAATTTTATCTGAAGACATAACTTCTAAAATTTGATTTTTAATTTTATCTGGCGTATCAGAAGAATCTGTTAAAATTACAGGTTTAGTTGCATATCGTTGATAAACAATAATTTTTCTAATGGACATATGATCTCCTAGAGTTGTTGATTTTATTTATTAATTATTAGATAAATTAACATTTTATTTTCTATTTGAAAGAAACAAGGGAATGGCAGTTTCAATCAAGAAACCACCATCCCCTTTAAGTTGTAAATCTAAAAAGAATTAATCTTCAAAAGATTCTTCTATTTCAATTTCATCTAATTCTGAACTAGTATCTTCTGACAGATTCATTTCTCTGATTAATCTCTCTACGATTGTTTCTTCAGTATTCTCGCGAGCAATAATTGATTCTTTGACTCGAGCTTTCTTATCTACATCAAGAGTATGTTCTTCTGTTCCAGCTTCTTCTTCAGCAGCTTGGGTTTCAGGAGATTCATCTTTCTCTTCTTCAGGAGTTTCTTCAGATTCATCATGATCAGGTACTTCTTCTGTTTCTTCTACTTTATTTACTTCATCTTCTTCACCAGGAAGGCGAGAAAGTTCATCATCTTCAGAATTTTTTCCGACGATGCCTTGTGCTTCGCCTTCTTCTACTTCCTCGGGTTCTTCCTCAGGAGTTTCCTCAGGATTTTCCTCAGGTGTTACTTCAGATTCTTCACCGGGAAGTTCATCCATGCCGTCGTCGACTTCTTCGTCTCCGCCAACACTATCAGTCTCTTCTTGCATTTCTTCTTCTAACTTTCCATCGTCGGTTTCTTCTTCATCTTCACCGGGAACTTTAGACAGTTCTTCATCATCTAATTCTTCGGTTCCGGGTTCTTCAGGAACTTCTTCATTTTCTTCATTTACGTTTGCATTAGCTGGAAGTCTGTTTTCTTCAGGAAGTCCTTCAGATTCTTTTTCCATGCCATCAATTTCATCATCGCCGAGTGTTTCATCATTAGCAAGAGTTGCGCCGTCATCACCAATTTTTACAGCTCTACTTTCATCACCAACAGCTTCATGATCGGGTTCATTTTCTAAATTTTCTTCAATCTCTGCTGGTTCATCGCCATCTTCAAAGATTGTGCTTTCTACACAATCTTCGCACTCATCAGGATCTTTAGCTAACTCTTCTTCATTTTTATCTTCATCATCTTCTTTATCTTCAGAAGATTCTGTTGCAAGAGTCTTATCATCTGTCTTGGCATCAATAATAGTCTTTTTTAGTTCGTCTTTCTTTTGAGGACTTACATGTGCAACACCGGTTGCTTGCGTTGCTACATCACCAACGCTTGTTTCTTTAGTATCATTATGAACTTTGGTAACTGGACCAGCACCCTGAGCAACTCTGGTCTCTTCACCTTCTTTTACTACCGGAAGATCACCATCTTCTTGCTGATACATTCTTTCAAGCACTGATACAACATTGTTTGCTTTCTTGTGTGTAGGAAGCAAACCATTACCTTTATAATTTAGAATATCATTGACAGTATGTGATGTTTTTGACATTCCATCAAAACTAATTAAGCTCTCTTTTAGAATCTCTGAGTATTTCTTTTTCATTATTTTTTCTCCATTGCTATACTTGTAACTGGTTTACTAAAAACCTTTTTAGTTTAAAAACCTATAATTTATTCAGTTTTAAATGTAAATCGATTAGAAAAAATTATTTGGTGTTTGATTTTCTTTTGATGTCTTAAAAGGTATTGCATGATCTATAGCATTACTATCAAAAATTTTGAATTTTGAAAAACATGATTTCAGAAGTGCATAAACATTTTTTGGTCCGCTTCTATTTTTTCCGATTGTAACTTTAAATTGACCAAATTCAGAAGAACTTCTAATATCTGATTTTTCATCTTGTTCTTCAACTTTATTTTTGATAATAGCTACATGATCTGAGTGTTCAACTTTTTTAATTGATTCACCCATATTTGCTAGAGTCACTTCTTCTTTACCATCATATGCTGAATTATGAGTAAGAATATCATTAGCCAAAAATAAATGATTACCTTCAACCTCTATATCCATAGTTTCAAATTCACCGCACTCTTCAATAGATATAATTTCATCTTCAATTATTGAATTCATTTTCTCTTTCCTTAATCTTTAAAATACAATCTTGTAATATTAAATCGGGTTCTTTTCTATATTCATCTTCCCATATTTCAAACAATTTAAAACCAAAAGATTCTAATTTTTCTTTCTTTTTTGCATCAAAATCCCAAATTTCTTGAGCAGTTAATTCTTTATAAAATGGATTTGGACAATCTGTATTTTTATACATTTTTGGGTTTGCATGAAAAATATTACCATTAAATTCAAATGCTAATTTAATTGATGAAATAACAAAATCATAACAATAACAATAACCGGTATCGGCTTTAATAAATTCCATATTTAATTTTGAAAAATATGTTTTTTCTTTTAAATTATTATTTAGATTATTGTATATATCCCAAAATAATTTTTGTGATATAGGAGAACAAAATACAGACACTGTTTTTTCTTTCCATATTGTAAATTTCTTCCTTCCTTCTATATCACCATATTTTGATATCATTCTTTCTAATGTTATTCCAACTTTATTACAAAATTCTTTATATTTGATAGTGCCGATATCTTCACCATATCTAGTAATAAAAGATTTTAGTGACGTATGATCTTTTTGAAATTTCATTATTTCTTGATAATTATCACCGAACCGCTCTTTAAAACTTTCTTCAGAAGAAGAATACCATATTTTATCCATTCTTTTTTTCCAAATATTTGTCCCATCTATAATACCGTGCTGTTCTATAAATCCAGCTAATGATTGTACTTTTTTTACATTTTCTTTTATTTTTAAATAATTTTGTTTTCCACCGAGTTCACCATACATTTCGATTTGTCGATCTAAAGACCAATTTCCTTTATTTCTATTACAAAAATCTAAATGTTTTTTAGTTCCAAGTTCCGACCCACATCGTTCTATAAAACCATCTAACGACATCAATTTTTTATTTTGAATTTTATTAAATTTTTCTACACCCTCTGTTTCGCCATATTGTTCGATAAAATATTCTTTTGAACGCACATTGCTCAAAGTCGCACGATATTTATTATATCTGAGTTTACCATCTATTTCACCAAATCTCAAAATAAAAAATTTCAAAGAAATATTTCTTGGATTCTTTAAAAGTTCTAACAATCTATCTTTATAATTAGATACCTTATATTTAACAAAATTAGCTAATATTTTAATTTTTGAATATGGGTTTGAATCATATACTAAATCTATCACAGATGTTATCTCGTTTCGTTCTATCTCAGATAAAATATAATTATCTCCAAGAATATCTTTCCATAACTTTGATTTTTCAATCCACTCGATTGTTTTTTGCATATAATTTATCTCCAATCTGTAAACCAGAATCAATATTTTTTAAACCAGAAGTAGTTGGAAAAACATGTTTGGAACTGCATATTATTTCTTTTCCTGATTTTGTTTTAATTTTATAACATTTTTGTTTTTTAATTGGAGATATATATTTTACTCTAACAAATCCAGAATCATTTTCTATTTCATCATTAATTTTTACATTTTTAAATTCAATATTTCCACCGCCTTTTATATTTATTCTAGATGAAACAGCAAGACACCGATTTAGTTGAGTAACAGTAACGTATGGTATTCCTTGCATAACAGCAGCAACTTTCATATCGATAGTTACTTGACCTAATTCTAATCGATGCAAATCAAAAGTTTGACCTGATTTTAGTAAATCAAGGTAATCTACATATACTCCTCGTAACTCACTTTTATTACCACTTCTTTGTTTTATTGTTTCACCATATGAAACTAAATCACTTACCGATGTTAAAGTTGGTGGAAAATAAGCCATCACAATTTTACTATGATGATCCATTTGCCATTCTTTTAATGTTTTTGCTATAATTTTTTTCTTATCATCAAATTGTTCAATTAAATCAGTAACTTTTTCATTCGTCAAATTACAATATAAACGAACCAAAGATTCATCAACTAAATTTTCAAGAGTATAGTAAGCATAAATATTTATTTTACCATCTTCATTTTTATTTTTTGAAGATTCTACTGCATTCTTTAAATAATTTATTAGCAAAACAGATTTACCATCCCCACTAGTTCCACCATAAATATACAATCGAGTAGGTTCAAAGCCACCATTCATATACTTATCTAATTCAGCATATCCAGTACTAATTGAATTTTTACCAGAATAACTAATTGCGATTTGATTGATTACATCTTCGTAATTATCATCCAATAAATCCAATTCTTTAATTGCTGCTCTGGCTTCTTTTCTTTTCTGTTCTAGTACACGAGTATGAAATTTAGAAATTAATCCAGACCATGTATTAATAGCTTCTTTAGATGTTGTGAATGCATTTGATTTTAATTTTTTCGAAAATTCTTCTAATACAGGAAGGTCCTGTGATAAAAAAGATGATTGTTTTCTTTCAGAAATCTGCTCTATTGCAACTGGAATTTTTGAATCTTCAATTCTTCGTTTTTCGATTGTTTTGATAAAAGGTTCTAATTCAATAAAATGACCACCACTCAGCAATGAATCGATAATATATTCTGATGTCTTTTTATCCACTCTATACTTTGCAGAAATTTTACACAATTCAAACTTAGATCGAAATTGTATTGCCGTATCTTCTTCGTTATATGAATCTAGTATGAAACTAATATCTCGAATTACAGAGTCTGTAAATTTTGGATTATCATCCAAAAGTATAGCACAGCATAGATTAATAAATTGTTCTGTTAAAATCATTGACCAGTCCTTATATTATATCTAGATACCGCATTGTTGCCATGGGAAATATACTCGGTCTTCTGGTATTTCAACATGAAATGTTGGCATAAATTTTGATCCTTTATCAACAAAAATAGACGCAGTATCAAATGTAGATTTTGTTTCTTCTTCAATTTCTTTAAAAGAATTACCAGTTGCAACTATATTAGATACAACTAATACCGATTGATTTGAATCTGTAAACCCAATTAATAATGAAAGAATATTAATATCTGTAATGATGGGTACGTTTAAACGATGACTTAAGTGGACAGCCACAATCATATCATCAGGATCCATCCCAACAACATATTTATACTTGTTAGTATTTTTTTGAACAGTATTAATTTTATCAGCAAGTTTATCAATATAAGAATGATACTGATTCCAATCTAATTGTTTAATATTCATTTTAATTACTCCTAGAACTTAATTACCGAATTGTTGTTCATTTCTGAAATATCATCACTTGACATAAATTTATGAATAAGATGTTTATTATAATCTCTATCCATTTTCGTTAACACTTCTAGAGATTTAGCTATACTTGCAATTTTAGCTTTTTGTTTTCTAGTATTTTTTCCCTGATTGAATTTTTGCGCTATCTCATAACACCTTCCATCAAATTCATCTTGTTTATTTTGTTCATAGAGTGGATAAATCTCTTCTATAAACTTTTCACAAATTGTTTCTAATTGACGATATGTTTGAAGATAATAAAGAATCAAATACATGTGTACACTTCGAGTAAATGTGTTTCGCTCGAGATCATAGATAGGATCTGTTTCAGGAGTTAATTGCTTGAAATCATAATGACTTGCAATTTCATTTAACAACTGATATACTTTATCCTCTTTGGTCATCATATTTTCAAATCTTAAATGCATGCCGTTGCTCTTAAGATCCATTTTAGTCAAGTCGCCGCCATCTTTAAATACCGGAATAAAACGACCAATTGCTAATGCTTTAAAAATTGCACTAGAGTCATAAGTAATATTAACTTTAATACCGTGTGTTTTTAGAATGTGATATGAAAACAATTTGTGATAAAACACATCAATATAGTTAGCACCACCCAAAACATGGAAATTAAATTCAGTCATGTTTTTCGAGATAGCATATTTTAAGATTTCTGACAGCGGGATTGAGTAAATTATAATGGGTATTAACATATCTGTCGCCATGTTTGCAACTAGGCCCCCAGTCGCAAAATTCTTAAAACCATCTGCGAGGTGTTCATCCCATAAGAATTTACTCCAGGTATCATATAGAGATGGGGTTCTAAAATGATGAATATAAATCATCTTATCTTTAACTTCTTGGGGTAGATTTGCAGTTTCTTGATAAGACAACCTATTCAAATTTTCAAGTTGTGTATAAGATTCAAATACAGAACTTGCTGGACCCGGCGGTAAATCTAAACCAAAAGCATAGCTAAATTTTTGATGATTCTCTCGCAAAAATTTATGATACTTTTCAATATAGATGGGCATATCTTTTGGCTCTACTGCACCCATAGCAACCTGGAATCCACCAGAGTCAATATACAATTTAATATCTTTCATCATTGGTCTGTTGTTGATAAAATCAATTACTCTAACAATTTTTTCAGTGTGTTTTGGAGACATTTTCTTCGTCTTATAATTCAACCCTGTGCCAAAACTATAAAGATATTTGTTAACATTATGAAGTACAAAATTATTAATTTTAGCATCATCAAAATGATTGATTTTATCATGTTTGGTAATGAAATTGCCCATCAGGGAGACAAAGCAATCTCCACCCGCGATAACATAATTGCACGGGTTTGAATTCCAGGTATCAGTTTCCATTTGAAAGCTCCTTTACTAAGATTTTAAATTGTTCAATAACCTGTTCTTTATTCTCATTCCATTGTTTTTTAGAAATTCTGAAAATAATATATCCCAAAGATGCTAATTCAAGTGTGCAATTAATATCATCTTCTTTATAAGTAGTCATTTCTTTATTTTCGAAATGCTGCCGTTCATCAAATTGAATAAAAAGTTTTAATTCCGGAATATGACCATCGGGATATCGTCCAACAATATATTTAAAAGAATTATTATTTCGAATGATATTATATTGTGTATGTTGTTGAAGAATATTCAAACACGGTCGTTCTATATATCCGATACATGGAAACGCCGGTTCACCATTAGCCAATTGAGTATCTCTTATTTTGATAGAATTAATTCTTGCTGATTGTCTTCCTTGTAATGTTTTTCTCCAATTACTAAAACCACAATTTTCAAAACATGTTTGTTTACTTTTTTCTTTAATCTCTTCTGATTGCATTGGCCATTCAACATTATAATTTTTTAATATTGTGTGTTTAATTTTTTCTTTAATTTCGTTTATTTTTGAAGGATATCTATTTCCATATTTCTTAAAACATGATTTTTTTTGTTTTTCTTGAACTTCTTTTGATTGATTTGAGCTATAAAATCCATAATTTTCAAAACATGTTTGTTTACTTTTTTCTTTAATCTTTTCTGATTGCATTGGCCATTCAACATTGTGGTTTTTAAA
>Ga0209777_10000395_pt1 | contig 73658 bp, 61 predicted proteins | sample FrelakmetHBP12HB_FD_187147 | JGI IMG/M metagenome (GOLD analysis project Ga0209777, IMG submission 187147) | Freshwater lake sediment microbial communities from the University of Notre Dame, USA, for methane emissions studies -HBP12 HB (SPAdes)... | ecosystem: Environmental > Aquatic >...
CCTTTCCCTCACCCCTACACCCCTCTCCCAGTGGGAGAGGGGAAGGGGGTGAGGGTGTAAGGCGTAGCAATGCCACGATCTCGCTCAACATTCTCAACCATCGCGATCGCTGTTCACAACTGTACTCTAACTTGTGGGACAACCTCGGGATTCCTGACGATGCCCGAAAAACTACCGGTTCGTCAGCAGTCCGTTGTTGCGGATAGGTAGCGACAACGTAAGAAAGGCAAAGCATGCAGGTTCCGATTCTTAGAAGCACTCACAAGACTCTCACCGAGAGGATCGCTGCCCTCAAGAAAGACATCGAAGCCAACTCGAAAGAGATCGGCAGAGCCGCGGCCCTGGGTGATCTGAAGGAGAACTCGGCCTACCACAGCGCCAGGGAACGACAGGTTTTGCTCCTTGAGCGCATGCAACGGCTTAAGGTATATTTGGGCGGCAGAATAGTCGACGTGTCCGGCAACCCGCCGGAGAAAGTATCATTCGGAACATCGGTGACCGTCCTCGATTCCCAAACGGCGATAAGCCATACCTACAACATCGTTGGTCCCGCAGAATACGAGCTTGCTTTGCTACCTGACATAGTGACTTTCGCCGCTCCGGTGGCGAAACTGCTGATGGGGAAAATGAGCGGTGACACGGTCGAATTTCGCTTCGGGGCGACCGAGTGGACCGGAGTAATCACCGACATTCGTGCCATTGAATAGGCAACTGCGTACCCACAGCTTGCTTTGTGTGCGGCACATGTCCACATTTGCCCGCAATTCCGTACGGGCATGGCGTGGCGTGCCCGATCTGACCCCGTAGGGGCGCAGCATGCTGCGCCCACATCTGTCATTCCTGCGAAAGCAGGAATCCAGGTTTGAATCCCACGAATAAAAACCCCTTGACACAGACCGCGCGAAAAGCATTCTTATAGAGGATATTGTCGTTGACAATCCACGGGAGGGATCGTTGAATCACGGCATAGGGAGCAAGAGATGACGGTCATGCAGACCGAATACGAATTCGACGTCTTCATTTCTTACAGCAGCCACGACAAAGTCTGGGTGCGCGGCGAATTGCTCAAGCGCATCGAGCAAGCCGGACTGAAAGCCTTCATCGATTTCCGTGACTTCACTCGCGGCGCTCCGAGCATCAAGGAAATGGCACGCGGTGTCCGCAACTGCCGCAAGACACTCCTCATCCTTACGCAGAACTAGATCGAAAGCGAGTGGTGCGAACTCGAAGGCGTCATGGCCCAAACCCTCAGCCCGGCCAACCGCGACCTTCACCTTATACCACTACTCAAGACGCCTTGTGAGAAGCCGCTGTATATTGGCGCCCTTACCCATATCGATTTCACCGACGGCGCGGACCTCGACCTCGCCTGGCGTCAACTCCTCATCGCGCTTGGCAAGCCGCCCGAGCCGGAACCGCCGAAGCAACCGCAGCGTGATGATTGGTTCCTTGCCCATCCCTATCCCATGCCCCCCAACTTCACCGGGCGTCTCGCCGAGCGTGACATGCTAGCATACTGGTTGGACGAAGACGCCGCGCATCCACTGCTGGTCCTGCGCGCACTGGGGGGCTTTGGCAAAAGCGCCCTCGCCTGGCACTGGCTATTGCACGACGTAAAACCCGCCGCCTAGCCGCGCGTCGTTTTGTGGAGCTTTTACGAGGGCGACGCCAGCTTCGACCACTTCATGACCGAGACGCTGGGTTACCTTAGTGGCGGAAAGATTCAGCCGGACAAGCTCTCCGCCGCGGATGCGGTCAAGAAGCTCTTGGAAATGCTTCATGCGCCAGGAACGCTGCTCGTACTGGACGGTTTTGAACGCGTGCTCCGCGCATTTGATAGACTGAACACGGCGTATCAAGGTGACGAGACGAAATTCGAAGGCAATGACCGCGACTGCATTTCACCACTGACCGAGCGGTTCCTTTACAGCGTCGCTCTGCAGCCAAACCTCCGGTCCAAGGTACTGCTCACCACGCGGCTTTGTCCGCGCATGCTGGAGACCAAAGGTGGTGGATTTCTGCATGGCTGCCGCGAGGAGGAACTCGGGCAAATGCGGCCCGCCGACGCCGTGGCGTTCTTCCGCACCCATGGCATCCGTGGCACGCACACCGAGATAGAGCAGGCATGCGAACCTTACGGCTTTCATCCGCTCAGCTTGCGCCTGCTGGCCGGTTTCGTCGTGAGCGATTTCCAGCAACCCGGCGACATCGCCGCCGCCAAGCGGTTGGATGTAAGCGGCGATCTGGTTGCGCGCCAGCATCACGTGCTGGAGACGGCTTACGCGAGCCTTGCGCCGACTCGCCAGGCATTGCTGGGCCACATCGCCTGTTTCCGCAGCCCAATGAAATACGAGGCCCTCAAGGCGCTGGCGGAGACCGAACACCCTCACCCCAACCCTCTCCCAGTGGGAGAGGGTGCCCAACGGGCGGGTGAGGGAGATCTCGATACCGACCTGCGGGACCTGGTTGCGCGCGGGTTGCTGCACCACGACATCAAGGAGGGCCGGTTTGACCTGCACCCCATTGTGCGGCGCTACGCCTACGACCGGCTAGCCGCCCCCGCCCGCACTGCCGCCCACACCCGTCTGCGTGATTACTTTGCCGCCGTGCCCGCACCGGACAAGGTGACACGACTGGAAGACCTTGCCCCGGTGATCGAACTCTATCACCACACCGTCCGCGCCGGGAAGTTTGACGAGGCGTCCATACTCTTCCGGGACCGTCTCACTACAGCGACCTACTACCAATTCGGCGTCTACCAATTGATCATTGACCTGCTGCGCGCGCTCTTTCCCGATGGCGAAGACCGCCCGCCGCGCCTGAAAGACGAAAGCGCCCAAGCTTGGACGCTAAATCTGCTGGCGAACTCCTACAGCCTTAGCGGTCAGCCACGTCGCACCGTGAAGTTGTTTGAACAGGCGTGCGCACTTGACGAGAAACAGGCCAACAAACACAACCTCGTCATCGGCTTGGTAAGCCTGGCCAACAGCCACTTGGATCTTGGAGCGTTGCGAGCCGCCGAGACCTACCTACGCCGCGGCCTCGCGCTGTCCCGGGAGATTAAGGACGAGTTTCACGAGGCGATTGGGCACCGGGAATTGGGTCGACTGCTCGCCTACCGCGGCGCATATGCTGAGTCAGAAACGGAACTCGCGATGGCGCTAAAGATGTTCGAGAAGCAAAAGCAGGTTCAGCCGCAGGGAATCGTCTGGGTCTACCGCGCACAGCGCGAACTACTCCGCATGCGCCACGCGGTTCTGCGTTCTACAATCGGCAATCATCAATCCGCAATCCCGCCTGCTCGCCGCGCGCTGGAACTGGCGGATGAACGGGCGCAAGCCAATTACCCGGTAGAGCGCGATTATGTCCGCGCCCACTGGTTGCTTGGCGCGGCGTACCGCGTTGCTGGCCAGAATCACGAGGCCGAGCGCCACCTGCTCGAAGCGGTGGAACGCTGCCGCCGCATCAGTCTCGTGGAGGTGGAAGCCGACATTCTTATTGACTTGGCGCGGCTCTGTGTTGACACTGGCGCGCCGGACGAGGCCGAGCGGCTGGCCGAAGAGGCGCTGCTCATCACCGAGCGCTGCGGCTATGTCCTGCAAGGCGCGGACGCCCACCTGGAGCTCGCCAAACTCGCCCTCGCCCGCAACGACAAGACCACCGCGCTCGAACACGCAAGAGAAGCCCGCAAGCTCGCCACCTGCGACGGCGCCCCCGATTACACTTACAAAGTCGCCTACGACGAAGCCGGCGCACTGCTCGCCCGACTGGAGCAGGAGTAGGTCGAATCCCTTGTGGTTTCGACGTTTTGCTGCTCGCGCTTTGCGGCGCGAACGGGCACGTGGCAACGTGCCCCTACGAACGTGGGCGGCAGATGTCCACATCTGCCCGTAATTCCGTACGGGCATGGCGTGCCCTGCCCGATTTGATCCCGTACGGGCGCAGCATGCTGCGCCCCTACCTATTTGCGCCCGCTCGTTTCTCGAAATTTTGTGCGCTGCTGACGGCCACAACGCTCGCAGAAATCGTCTCCCCTTGGATCATCAAGCCAGTGAAGGTCGTCAGGAAAGGTCCCTGACGACGCCTGAGAAGGAGTGGTTCTTTCAACACTCCCATTTCACCACATCACACCTTCTTCGCCAAGACGTCCTTGCGCATTTGTGCCTTGTACCCCTTGAACTTGTCAAGCAGCTTGGCATCGCCGACGCCAAGGATCTGCACCGCCAACAGACCGGCATTAAACGCGCCGCCAATAGCCACTGTGGCTACCGGAACGCCCTTGGGCATTTGCACCGTCGCCAGTAATGCGTCTTGTCCGGAGAGTGATCCCGAAGCCAATGGCACGCCGATGATCGGCAACTCGGTCTGGGCAGCCATAGCTCCGGCAAGATGTGCTGCCATTCCGGCTCCGGCGATAATCACACGAATGCCACGTTTGCGGGCGGACTGGGCGTAGGCAGCTGCTTCTGCAGGTGTGCGATGCGCAGAGATCACCTTCAGTTCGCACGGGACAGCGAACTTATCGAGTGCGGCGGCGGCCTGTTTCATCACCGGCAGATCAGAATCGCTCCCCATTACGATTGCTACTAATGGAGTTGTCTTTGCTTTGGCCATTTGTGTTGCTCCGTTTTAAGCCCTCACCCTTGAACCCTTCTCCTATGCAGGGAGAGGGCAGGTATGATAGTCAATAAAGCTCGAGCAAGGCATTGAGTCAAGACTGAGTCTTGAGAGACACCCGCTTTCGTCAACCTGAGACCAATAACGTAGTAGCTGCAGCGAGCCTGCAATCGAGTTCAATTGCGCCCTCGGTCAGCCGCGAATTTGTCTGGCTTGGCCTAAACTTTTTGCTTGACCGGTCGTAAACAGTGATGTAGACTTGGGTAAGATCGAATGCGCTTGGCGTTAGCGGAAAGGAGAGTTTGTTATGTCGGATATTGCGATGATCAGGAGGAGAGCAGGATAATATCCCGTGCATTTGCGCACTTTAGCAATGAACTCTTTTTTTCGCAGGCACTTGGGTGTCTGCGTTTTTTTTTGGAGATTGCAGCCATGCCGGATAGATTAAGCAAGAGGAAGATACAGGGCATCGAGAAGGCGCTCAGCTACGATTACTTGAAAGCGAAGGAAGCTAAGAAGAAAAGGCGTCAGGAAAAGGCATTGCGCCAGAAGGACGAACGCCACAAGTCTCGGCAGCAGGAGATCGAGGAATTGTTGATCGACGCAATAGAGAATGACACCGAAAGCGGAGACGAACAATGACGGGCAGGGTGATTCGCTCGAGAGGCAGGCTTTTCACTGTGCTCAGCGACGGCAAAGAGTACCAGTGCGAAGTGCTTGGTAAGGCCAAGCGTGAAAAGGGGCATTCACCAGTGGCGATTGGCGATCTGGTCGATTTTACACCAGTTGCGGATGGCTCCGGCGGTATAGAAATTGTACACCCGCGCAAGACGAAATTCTCTCGTCCGCGGGTTGGTGAAGAAACCAAGGGAACGGAGCAAGTCATTGTCGCCAATGTAGATCAGATGGTTATTGTCGGTAGCGTCCGGCAACCAGAACTCAAGTTGCATCTTGTTGACCGATTTATGGTGGCTGCCCAGAAAGGGGGTCTTAAGCCGATCGTCGTAATCAATAAGGTGGACCTGCAACATAAGCACGATCTCGAGCGTATTAGAAGCATTTACGAGTCCGTTGAGACGCCAGTCGTTCTGACGTCATGTGTAGATGGCAGAGGCATCGATGAGCTACGGGAGTTACTTCAGAACCACGAATCGATTTTCGTCGGACATTCGGGAACTGGCAAATCGACACTGTTAAACCGGCTGCAACCCGGTTTGGCGTTGAGAACCTCCGAGATTTCGGAGTCTACAGCCAAAGGCACGCACACGACGACCTCGGTGGAATTGTTCGCGCTCGATACCGGAGGCTATGTTGTCGATAGCCCGGGCCTGAAGGTGATGGGGATTTGGGATCTCGAATTGGATGAGTTGCAGACGTGCTTCCCAGAATTTGAGAAGTACCTGGGACACTGTAAATTCAGCCGTTGCTCTCATCTCCACGAACCGGAATGCGTTATCAGAAAGGCAGTTAGCGAAGGTCAGATTTTTCCGGAACGCTTTCAAAGCTATGAGAGGCTGTATCACGGTCTGAAATGACCGAAAAATCATCCGTTTTAATCGCATAAGATTAAAGCAGATATGGCCTTTTCAATCTTTTCTAAAGTTTTTGTTGATTTGATTTGCGAGCAGGGTCACCCTTAGGACGGCCTGCGTGCCATGCTTTTGGACTATTGCGGAGGAAAATGACAACTCAGGATCAAGTTAACGGTCCGGCGTATGACGGACGGTTTCGTGGCGTCAGACACGGCTCAAACCGCGACGGAGTGTTTGCGATGATAGCGGAAGGCAGTGCCTCCAACCGCTTTAGCGCGGCGACTGCAGCGCATAGGCCCGTCGAGATCGAGCCGGTCGGTAGCTTTAAGAAGATGATTGTGAGTTGTTGGAGAAAGGAATCAGACGGGAGGGCGCACCCCTCATTGGAGTCCAAAGCAATCCGTGGTGTAGAGTGCGACGCCGGAGGTGAGCTAGTGCCGCGGGGCGACATGCAGCGGGGCAAAGGATATTATGAAACCGGCTGTAAAATTTTGAAACAGGTTGCCGATAGATTTCATTACAAACGCCGACCTCCAACCAAGGTCGCCTTTGACTATTTTCTATCTGGAAATTGTATGCATCGGAAGCAAGTCTGTAGTGGGTTAAGTGAAAGCGAAGCAAAGTTTTTTCTTGACAGGGGAAAACAAAGCCCGTACTATAGCCACAAATTTTTTGGCGCCTTTCCGGCACGTGCAAAATTTCACTTGCATGCTAAAGGGAAAGTCGTTAATTGCTGTTCCCATTTTTGGGGAGGGGCAAGCGAGCCCTTAGCCGGGCACGACGGCACTCGGTTTAGAAAGGCAGAAACCGGCAGACCGAATCAGGCTAACGAGAGCATTCCACGATTGAGGAGCCTCAGGGACGACAGGCCAGTTGGGGTTGTATCCATTCCCAGCGCACATGGAAGAAGGCGATATTGAACATACATGGCAAAGAATGGCAGGCAGATGGAAAGAGGGGCGTGCGTATTGACTAATCTGGTAAAGGCAAGAAAGAGGATTAGATTAACTAAATCAGTAACTAAAGGAGTAATCATGGAAGATCTTAACCTCTACGGGAGAGATTGGAAAGGAGGGTATTGAAGGTAATGCATTTCAATGCCAAGAAGGAAACGAAACCAAATATGGAAAAACAACGAGTAACAAAGGATTGTCGAATGAAATATGTTCGAAATCTGGCATTACTGGCAGTTGTGATGTTGTTGACATGGTCGGTCGGTGGGGGAACAGCCTTCGGGCAGGCCTTTACCGTTTTGACCCCTCCGTACGATACGGTAGCGAATAATGCAAAGGACATCTCACTGCTAAAGGTGAATCTGACGGGGTTTACTACCAGCGATACTCTGATCTCGGTGAAGCTGAAGAGTTACATTGAGAAAGAGTACGCTATTAACAAGATCACGCTGTGGAAAAACGCGGCGACGACTCCGTTTAAGAGCTATACCGTCAGCGGCCGGTTTGATGCCAACTATGAGGCCACGCTGGCTGGCTTCAACGTGCCACTTGATGCCGACGATACGTTGATAGTCAAGGTGGATGCTTGGACTGACTCGGTCGATACTGATACTTCGTATCATATGACCGGTCTGGAGCTGGTAATTCCGCCAGAGGGCTTGATTGTCAAGCACGGTCCAGCGGCCAACACCACGTACTTTACCGATTTCGTTGCCAATCCGGCAATCGATGCGACCACCGGTCTCTGGATCGGAACGCCGGTTTATGTCGTCCGTTACGATCTTTATGCGCCGACTTATGACGTTTCGGTGACGGTTCTGGACACAACGACCGCACCAAATACGTGTCTGACTACTGTCAACATCGGCGATTCAATTGCCATCGTGGTGGATAATCCGAACGAGAAGATCCAGAGCAACTCTGTGAAAGTTAATCTTTCCAAGTTCGGCGGCAACGCCACACACCCGCTTAATTACCACGCGGGACTCGACTCGACGACGTTAACTTCTGACGCCGCCGCCGGGGATAACCACGCACACTTGACGTCTGCCGCTGGTTTGGCAATCGGGTCCATCATCACACTAAGGAACGGCACTAACACCGAGACCCGTACACTCACGGCAGTTGCGGGCAATGTCGTTACTTGGGTGACTGTACTGGTCAACACCTACACTGTAGCAAATGGTGTGATTGCCTGGCCTAACTTCGCAAACAGCACCTGGACAGATACGGTCAAGGTACTCAAGTGCACGAGTGCCACCGGTTTAGACGTCATTGCCGGTTACGTCATCTACTTCACGGCCAAGGACCTTGCCGGCAACACCGGTACCGTGCAGTATCAGTTCACGGAACCGATTGACGACATTGCTCCGAAGTTTGATTCGTTGAAGTTCTACATTTCGCAGAACGTCACCGGGTCGGACACTTCGGCCGCATTGGGCGATAAGCTGACTCTAATCGCTTACATGACCTCGAACGGTTACTTCGAAATCTCGAGCGTAAAAGCGGTTGACAGTCTAAACAACTTCCGTAGCGATACTACGGTATGGCAGTTAGTTGACTTCACCAACGGCAACAATGTTTGGCGCCTCGATATGTGGCTGACCAATCCGTTGGCTCGTGATCTGCCCAAGGGGGATTCGCTCTACAAGCACATTTACCTGACGGCTATTGACAACGCCTGTAACGTTGCCTACGACACGGCCAATCTCACTAATGCGATTGACCTTGAGCCGCCGCTATTCTCCACTATGGAGTATCACACCATCGCCAACCTGGATTCGTCGGGCTGCACCAACCTCGGTGACTCGGTCCGAGTCGCTGCGGATCTGAGCGGCAGCGCTGATATTGTAAGAGTCTATGGTGACTTCCTTCATGCCGGTATTAACGGTAGCAATACCGAAGACCTGGCAGATCTGGGTACTGGCACATGGGCGAAGAGATGGAAGATTGGCAGTCTGACCGATCCAACCAAAGATCCGGATCCTCTCTATTCGAAGGGTCTCGATAACGTTCCTGCGCACGTCGGCTGGGATGACTTCACCGTCATGGTATACGCAATTGACGACGCCGGTAACTTGGACTCTCTGCGTACCGGTGCTTTGACGCCGGTCGTCGGTGGCGGCGCAGCCACGCTTGACACTCGCAGACCTTCGGCCCTACTGGTCGATAACGTCTCGATCAACAAGCTGCCGGCCGGCAAGCTCCAATTGAAGTGGCCTGCCAGCTATCCGTCACAGGCGGGGGACGCGACGTGGTTCTACATCTATGTAGATTCCACCGGCGCGGGCTTTGATTACACAAAAGTGTTCGGTACTACATTTAACACGGAATACCGTCACACTGCCCCTGACTCCAACGCCTGGACTTCGGAGTACCTGACCGACAGCAAAACCTATCGTTTTGTGGTTCGGACCAAGGATAATTGCGGTAACCCCGAATTCAATACCAACGTTTTCCAGGCCGAAGCCGACGCCAAAGCGCCGGTGGCTTGCGTGGTGTTCCCTGATACCGGTAAGTACTACGGTCCGGATAAGGCGCTTAACATCACGGCTACCACGACCGGCGTCGATCTGGATTCCGCTTGGATCACCTATCGCCGTCTCGATGTTCCGAGTGGCACCTGGGGTGCGTGGCAGACCTGGCGCGGCAGCAACTATATGACCATTGCCGGCCAGACTCTGTATGAGAACGTCGCTCTTGGCTCAACTCCTGCGACCAAGGGTTACTACGAGCTATATGTCCTGACAAAGGATCTGGCGGGCAACGTGTTGCTGCTGGATTCGGCTAAGGCTTGTTCGAAGTTCTCGTTCTTCTGGAACCCGGATGTTCTCGCCGCCGACATCGTTTCGATCAACGGCGCGACTTCACCGCAAACTCCTTGCGGCTTTGATGTTTGGCGCGACAGCGTCAACACCGCCGTAGTGTCGGTAACCGGTCCGGTTGCTGATTCGGTCTACACGATCGATTCCTGGGTGATCTTCTACGATGTTAATAACAGAGATTCTGTTCGCATCGAGTTTAAGGACTTGCAAAAGGTTCCGTATACTTACTCATTCAGCGTTTTTGATTGGCCGAAATCATTTGACGGCATTAACACCACGCTATATGTGAGAATTACGGATACGAGAAACGGTTCGGCTGGTATCGATTCAGCCAGACTCTGCGTGCCCGATGTCGTGGCTCCGGATATCTACATGACCTATCCGACAGCTTACCAACGTGTGCCGATTGCGAAATCGTCGCTAAATACGGTTCCGGTGAGAGCCAAGATCGGTACGACCTCGTACGATCCCGATTCGCCGGTGCGTGTTGAGTTCTTCTATGCGCTTGACGGCACCACGTTGACTTGGGTGAAGATCGGCGAGACTGGTACGCCTTATGTGGCTAGCAAGGGCTTTACCGGCAGCACGGCATTGATCAGCAACCCATACCCAGAGTACCAAGTGGCTTGGGACAACTCCAAGCTTGCCGAGGGCTTTGTCTGGTTGAAGGCGATAGTCCATGATAACAAGGACAACACGAAGGAAGCACCGGCGATCAAGGTTTATCTTGACAAGACAGCTCCGTTAATGAAGCTGACGATGCCGGACGCCATAATGGTCAATGGCAAGTTGACGATCGTTAAGCCGCCTGATAGCGACGAATACATCAATCTGGTTGCCGAGATCACCAACAACACAATTGATATCGCGAACGTGGACTTCTTCATTTCCTACCGCGATTCCGTTGACCTCGTTAAGTTCTACCACGAGATTGGTTCAGCTTACGCGGGTACTAACAATAGTATTTGGCGGTATCGGTGGAACATGAGTGGGTGGCCGTGGTCAGGTACAGCGGGAAGCTCGTATTTGACTTCATCCGCTTCCCCAGGTAACGATCATGTACACCTGTCGTCTGTCTCCGGCATAGTAGTCGGAACACCTGTGACGTTGTCCGGAGGTGGGGGCGGGAGTTCCAGGGCCCTGAGTGGACATTCCGAGCCCCTGATTGTTGATCACGTTAGTGGCACTACCGTCTACTTCACCACTAACTTGGTCTACTCCTACAGTTCCCAAGACGATGCGACTTGGCTTGGCGCCTGGTTTAAGTGCGGTTACGACTACAAGTTGCGTGTAAAGGTCACTGACATTGCCGGTAACGTCTATGACGATATGGACGGCGATGGCCAGTTTGACGATTACACTTTCTGGGCTAACCCGTTTGCAGCCCCGATCACCTTGAATACTCCGGCTGACCTGTCGAAGCTGATCTTCAAGCTCGACTGTGGTGCGCCGCAGGTTGCCATCAGTCAAGTTGACGCCGGTGGTCGCACTTATGAGACTCCGTCTTCAAAGCTGGGCGGTCCCGCTGAAGTCTATATGAAGAAGGGTGAAACCCTTGCTGTGAAATCGGTCGTGCTTGATTCGCTCTTTGATCTTGGTGGTGTAAAGAAGGTTGAATACTTCTTCTATTCACCGGTCTATGGCGCTTACAAGTCGGTTGGTTTTGCGACGGCTTCTCCGTTTAATATCAGCTTTGACCCGTTTGCTTTGGGTCTGATCACTCAAGCTGATGTGCAGGTGAACGAGTACGATGGCGGGATCGAGGCGGTTCTGACCGACAGTCTGGGTCAAACTACTTCAGATGAGATCACCTGCTGGGTGCTTGATACCTTCCCGGGCGAATCCAAGTGGAAGACCCCAACGCACACTTACGTGTGGGGAACGGTTGATCTTAGCATCTGGGCGCTCAACGGTGAACGCTATCATAATAGCTATCGTCAGGTAGTCTATAAATACATGCCGATAGGCGGCAGCACTTGGACGACTATCGCGACCGTTTTACAGACCGACGGCGCATCTCAGTATTTCGCGGCGCAGTGGCCGACTCTAAACATGGTGGCGGACGGTTCCTACATCCTTGGCTTTGAAACCACGGACAAGAACCTGAACGTCCAGCCGATCGAGAACAACCCACAGATTACTGTGATTGTTCAGAATGCGCTGCCGACAGTGACGATCGCGTCACCGGCGAATGGCACGTTCTTCTGCGACGATCAGTACTTCACGGCGGAAGCGACGAATGGTCCGGTTGGAGTTGTGGACTTCCAGTACAAGTCAGTCACGAGCAGTTCGTGGACTCGTTTCCCGTACCCGTCGGACAACTTTGCTCCGTGGGGTAAGTACTTGGAAAGTGATAGTACCAACCTGTCGGACGGCTATTATCACTTCCGCGCTTATGCCACCAATCAGGCTGGCAGAACCGCGTATAGTGAACCGATCACTCTGTTCTTCGATGAGACGGCTCCGCTGGCTCGTCTGACTAAGCTCGATGCCAAGGGTGACACTGCCGACGTCGAATACAAGAACGATGGTTCGGTGAGTGTTAACAAGGCCGTCGGGACCCTGCACATCACGGCAGTGGCGTTTGACACGCTGTCACCAGTAGGTTCGCAGGCGATTTACAATTCGGGAGTTGCCTGGGTTGGTCTGTATCTCACGATCCCCGGTGGCCCGGCACCTGTAGAACTGGCTAAGGAGTACCCGAATCCGGCGGACTCCGGTTATTATACGTTTACGTGGGATATCAGCGGCTTGGCTGAGGGCGAGTATAAGCTCGCATTCGAGGCTTATGACAAGGTCGGCTGCAATGTGGGTGTCGATACGATTCGTGTCGATATTTATGAGTCCCGTGATGTAGTCAGTCTTGTCGCTGGTTACTGGCACAGCAAGATCGTCGGTTTGACGGAATCGTATGCCGGCCCAGTGCAGTTCCAGTACAAGCAGGGGAATGGCGACTGGATTCCGATCGGAATCGGTTACCAGGTAGCGAGCAAGGATATGAACGTCTATGACGGGATATACCGCACTTACGTTGCCTACGCTGCTGATTGGAAACCTGCTGACGGTGCCTACAGTCTGAGAATGCTGACTTCGGCTGGCGACGAATTCGCTCCCGTTCTGGGCGTGACAATCGCCAATGGTGTTGCGACTGTCACTTCGAATCCGGCAACCGGTTTCCCTGCTATCTCGATTGAGAGAAGTCTGGAAAACAACAACGTTGTTTGGGGTGACTCTATTGACCCAAGTGATTGCGAGATTCTTGGGATTGCTCGCATCGCTTCCACTTACGGCTACCCGTATGGCATTGCAATGGACTACAATGTCGAGAACGAAGAGTACGGATTCAATATCATTCCGTTCCGTGTGTTACCGCAGCAGGGGACGACAGGTTCCTACGGCGGTCCGTTCGAGTTCTGGCAACTTGACGGCGACGATGGCGGCTATGGTTCCGGTCAGGTCTTCGTGTTCGACTATGCCGGTACTGTTGGCTTCTCGCAATACGGGCACATGGACACCTATTGGATTACCCGTGACTTCGGTTCCGGTGGTCCGGTGTCATATTATGACGGTAGTCTTACCGTCGAAGTCCCGCAGGAATGGACTGACGACAATGTCGGCATGGACAACTCGCTACTACTCTGGAAGACCCAGATGGCTCGTCCGAATGTCTATGCGGATTATCTGCTCACCCCGATCGGTGACGGTCACGGCATGATGAATTATGTCGGTAATCCTGGTTGCTGGGAGAATTGTGGTAGCGACCAGCAGTACGCCATCATCAAGATGTCGTACGATCCAAGTGTCAACATCCCGCAGGAATCTCTGATGGTTGCCTACTGGGATGGTGAAGGCGGATGGCGTGGCGACTACATTCACTTCCCGTCAACCGTTGCCGGGTTCAACACGACGGCGCACACTGTAGAGTTTGCGGTGACGTGTCTGAATGAATACTATGCGGTTGTTAAGCGGACCCCTTACACTGGCATGAATATTGTCACGAGAAAGAACGCCTTCCCGATGTGTGATGGGTACACGAGCGGTCGCCCGGTCTTCTGGTACCAGTTTATGGAAGCCTTCCCGTACTCGATCGATTGGTCAACACTTGAAGTGAAGGTTGATGGTATCATGGTGTACGATGGCGGTTATTACGGCGAAGAACCCGTCAAGGGTGCTCCGACAGAGACAACACTTGACGGCACAGCCCGACGCTGGGACATTGACGTTGACGACGTGTCGGCGGTTGTGAGTGTCCATTACCGTCCAGCGCATGAGGGTGTTCTCGACGACCCGCTGCCGCTTGACTGTGGCAGCCATACCATTTGGATTGGTGCCAGAGACTTCCAGGGACGCGGCCAGTATCTGCAAGATCCGTTCTTGGTTGATTGCACCAAGCCGGTCGTCACCTTCCCGAACAAGTATGTTGGTAAGGACCCGACAATCCAGTTTACGATTACGGATGATCATTCCGGCGTGGAATGGGATTCGGTCTTCGTGGATGTGTTCTTTGTGACCAGAGTTGACAGTAGCGTCTACGGTTACGACTACTATTCCGGTGAAGAGAGAGTCGATTTTATCCAGAGTTTCTACCCGGGTCAGATTGAGAACTATCTGACCGGTAGCACTGTCACGATCCCGACCAGCTATAATCTGGAAAACGTTCGTGCGATGATAGCTGTAGTTTATGACGGACATCGTCGTACCACTGACAGTCCAAACAACTGGGGTATCGATCCCACCGGTGACAACTTCAATGAGTACTACCTGATCGATGGTGGTGCTCCCGACTGCGTGGGCAACTATGCGACGCCGCACGTTCAGTTCTTTACCGTCGACGCCATGGCTCCGAGCATTACTCGGACGTCAACTACGACTACCTGTCCGATGGTGTTCACAATAGCGGATAACGGCTCTGGCGTCAGTGCTGACGACATCGTGATCCGTGAAAACGACGTTGCGTTACCGTCCAGTGCTCGCCAGAGTTCTGCTGCGGCTGTCAACAGTGGTGGAAAGTGGTTCTTCGCACCTTCGGGCGGCGGCGGATTGCTTTACTACTGCCCGACTGCAGGTACTACCACTGAGTTTATGGTCACCGACGCAGTCGGCAATATCGGCAGTCTCCTGCTAAAGTCGTTGGAACCGCTTCGCGACGGCGATCTCACGGTGACAATGTCGCAGAACCCGTTTGACCCGACCGTCGAGGGGTTGACCCTTGGCATCACGCTGAGCAAGTCAGCAACGGTGACTGCGAAGATCTACGACATGGGCGGTGATCTTGTCCGGGCGCTTGATCCGATGGTCGGCGGGAATCTGTTCTGGGATGGAAAGACGTCGAGAGACGGCTCCTATGTCGCCAACGGTGTTTACCTTGCCCACATTGTGGCAGAGGGCGGTGGTGGCAGTGTTTCGACTGTGGTCAAGATCGCAGTGATTAAGAAGTAAGAAGGAAGATAAGGATGAGTCTCTCCGTAACGGAGAGACTCATCCGACGAACTTGAAATGAACTCTTATTGTATAGGAGGGGAGATTTCGAAATGAGAAATCACCTGATGAAGTTGGTAATCTTCGCCGGATTACTTTCGACTCTCCTGATCGGAGGGAGCGGTCTGGCCTTAGCCGAGGACAACCACGCTTTCACGACGTTCCGTGCGGGTGTCGGTGCGCGCGCCCTGGCTATGGGTGGTGCCTATACCGCTGTTGCGGATGACGCGACAGCCAGCTACTGGAACCCCGCCGGTCTGGTCGGAATCGAAAGGTTTAATCTATCCAGCATGATTTCCGCAAATGTGTCCTATGATCGGCAATACAATTATGTCGCGCTGGGATATAATTTCGGAAGAGCTGGTTGGGGAGCATTTTCCTGGTTGAACGGCGGAATCAAGGACATTGATCGTTGGGACGCGGGCGTTAAGTCCGACCAGTTCAACGCCAATGAGCATGGGTTCCTGTTCAGCTATGGTAACAAGTTGAATAAACTGAACGTTGGCATGACCTTCAAGGTCGGCTATCAGAAGATCGACGATTGGTCCAAGAGCGGTGTCGGCTTTGATGCCGGGTTGAAATGGCTATTGACCGACAACGTTCATCTTGGCGTGACTGCGAGAGACCTGGGGACCAAAGTCGGAGACGCTGTCCCGGCTAACTTCCACTTGGGTATCGCCGCCTTTGCGTTTGAGGGCTTCACCTTCGCGGCCGATGTCGAGAAGATCCAGCATCGCCCGAACGTCAAGATGCATCTCGGTTCCGAGTACGACTATGAGTTTGCTGACAAGTACTTCGGCGCTGTCCGCGCCGGTGTTAATGATGGCAAGTTCACGGTCGGCGCAGGCTTGACCGTGATGGGCAAGTATTCGCTGGACTATGCCTATGTTACCGAAACGGAAACATTCCTGGGCGAGAATCATCGCGTCTCCTTGACGCTGAGCTTCTAAGCGAAGATTGCTTCGAAGATAGACGCCCCGTCCGGCAGCTGCCGGACGGGGCGTTTTTGTTTCTCAAAAGGGCATTTGTCATGTGAGTGCTGAGAAGCGAGAGGTTGCCTCTTCGGAAAGGCCAGTTTCTCCTTGATTTCCGAGAAGGAAAGCTTTTGTTAGGGTGTACACTCCAGCAAGGTGGTCGAATTTGAAAGAGTATAACGAAATCGTCCTGTGCGACATTCCCAAGGAACTGCCGCTTTTGCCGCTGACCTCTACAGCCGTCTTTCCGCATGCCGTAGTCTCTCTGCAGGTACGCCTCGCCAGATCGCTGAAGCTACTTGAAGAGAAAGGGGCCGAAAACCAGATCTTGGCTACGGCGATCACCAAGAAAGGCATAACTGTTGTCAACTCGATAGAAGACATCCATCGCATTGGCGTGGCGGTGCGGCTAATCTCCAAAGTGAAACTACCTAACAATACAGTGCAATTGGTCCTACAAGGAATCAGGCGTATTGAAGTCGAACGCCTGCTCCGTTTAGAACCGTACATTGAGGCGCACGTCGAGTGCCTTCCGGAACCGCAAGGTGTTGACGACGCTGCACTGGCTGTAAAACTTGCTTCGGCCCTGGCTCTGTTCGAGCAACTTAGCGAGTTTGATAACCGCTACCCACCTGAGATGGTGCAGATCATGAAGGTCAACAGCGAAGACTACGGCAGGTTCGTGGATTTATTGGCGAGCTATCTCAACTTCGGACTTGGTGAGAAGCAGTATTTGGTTGCGGCCGCTGATCTTGGCGAGCGCTATGACCGCTTAATCCGCTTGATGACCGCTGAGATGCAGAAATTGCAGGTCTCCGCCGAAGTTGTCCGACAGGTGCAGGTCGATGTTGACAAGAGCCAACGGCAGTTCTACTTGCGTCAGCAATTGGATGCTATCAAGAAGGCGTTGGGCGAGGGAGAGGGAGCAGGCGAGGAGTTGCAAGAGGTCAGAAAGAAGCTGATTGAAGCCGACTTGCCAGAGGGTGCACGAAGCGCCGCCGACCGGGAGTTGGAGCGCCTGAATAATATGTCGTCAATGTCGGCGGAGTATAATGTCATTCGAACCTACCTCGATTGGATTGCCGATCTACCATGGAAGAATTCCTCCATTGACAATCTGGACATCAAATCGGCGCGGGAAATCCTTGAGGCTGACCACTACGGTTTGGAAAAGGTCAAGGAGCGGATATTGGAGTTTCTGGCGACTCGACATCGGAAGGAGAATCCCCATGGACCGATACTCTGCTTTGCCGGTCCTCCGGGCGTCGGTAAGACCTCTTTGGGTAGGTCTATAGCTCGCGCTTTGGGGAGGACATTCGTTAGGATTTCGGTAGGTGGGATGCACGATGAAGCGGAGATTCGCGGTCACAGAAGGACGTATGTAGGAGCTCTGCCAGGCAAAATCATTCAGGAAATCAGGAACTGTGGCTTTAACAATCCATTGTTTATGATAGATGAGATCGACAAGATGGGGTCGGATTTCCGTGGCGATCCGTCTTCGGCGATGTTGGAAGTGCTTGATCCGGAACAGAATTTCACGTTCCACGACTTGTATCTCGATCTGCCATTTGATCTTAGCAAGGTCTTCTTCATAGCGACGGCCAACATGCTGGACATGATTCCACCGCCACTCCGTGACCGCATGGAAGTAATTACCATATCTGGCTACACGCCTATGGAAAAGGTCAAGATTGCCCAGAAGTACTTGATAGCAAGGCAGATCGAAGCGACTGGACTACGAGAGGGCGAAATTGAGTTTACTGAGGAGGCTCTCAATAAGATAGTGTCGGGCTATACCTATGAGGCTGGAGTTCGCAACCTGGAGAGGAATATCAGTTCAATATGTCGCAAGGTGATCGTGCGCATTCTGGATGGCAGAAGCAAGAGGATTAAGATAGATGCGGCTAAGGTCGAAGAGCTACTCGGACCACCGATAGTCATCGAGGAAGTTGCCAGTCGATCGCCGGAGGTGGGAATGGTTACGGGATTGGCTTGGACTCCTGCGGGAGGGGACCTTCTGTTTATCGAGACCACAAAGATGAAGGGGTCGGGAAAGGTGATGGTGACTGGTCAACTGGGGTCTGTTATGGAGGAGTCGGTGGAGGCCGCCTTTTCATACGTCCGCTCCAAGGCCGACGTCTTGGGAATCGCCCCGGAAGCCTTTGAGACTGTTGATGTTCACATTCATTTTCCGGAGGGGGCCATTCCCAAAGATGGACCGTCGGCAGGGGTCGCGGTGACGGTAGCTCTGATTTCACTATTTACCGGACTGCCAGTCTATCCTGACATCGCGATGACAGGTGAGGTAACCTTGAAAGGGCGAGTGCTGCCGATCGGAGGTCTGAAGGAAAAGAGCTTGGCGGCCTTCCGTGGGGGGATCAAACGGATAGCATTCCCAGAGGCCAACGTCAAAGACTTGGTCGAAATACCACCTGAAGTCAAGGCCGGACTGGAGTTTATACCTATTAAGACCGTCGATGACGTTCTCCAGCATGCCCTGGCACACATTATCGTGCCATCAGCCGATGTGATCGAAGAGATCCAACATCTGACAGATGGACAGACGGGATAACCCCATCCAAATCGCGCCTGGGGTTGCTGTCCGGCACTCCAGCTTCCAAGGAAATGCAAATGCAAAGGGGCATCACGTCGACCGTGATGCCTTTGCTGCACTGACAAATGCCGGGAGCGCTATGTCACCGATTGCGCAGGGTCGGGTCCGGAAGCGAAAATCGTTGTGGCCGCCAGCCGCGCACAGGAGGCAGCCCTGATTCGCAGTCGTCCAGCCTCGAGGAGCCGAAACCCGTGTCGGAATGCATGTCTGCCCAGCCGTTCGATTTGTGGAACCGCATTCCCGCCAATCCGTCAAACACAGAAAGAAAGGGCGGGACGGGTCAGATTCGTCCTGAAAGGAAACGAGGTCTGGGTAGCGCTGGAAACGGTTGCCAGAGTGCCTGAGCGAGAGTAACTTATCTGGGTCAGATGACCGCAAAGCTTGGCTTGTCTGTGCTGGATGGCAAGATAGCAGGGACAATGATGGAGGTTGGACAATGAACGCGCTGAAGACGACATTTTTGATGGCTCTGTTGATGATGTTGGCCGTGTTTATCGGTTACACGATCGGCGGTAAGGGGGGAATGATGATCGCCTTCGTTTTTGCTCTGGGCATGAATCTGGTCAGCTACTGGTTCTCCGACAAGATCGTGCTGAGGATGTACAAGGCAGAGGAGATTACGGAGTCGGACTCGCCGCGGTTGTTTGCAGTTGTGCGTGATCTGTCGCAGCGCGCCGGTTTGCCAATGCCAAAGGTGTATCTGATACCGACGGATACGCCTAATGCTTTTGCCACCGGCCGCAATCCGAAGCACGCAGTGGTAGCCGTAACAAGGGGTATCATGAATATACTGACCGAAAACGAGTTGCGGGGTGTGCTGGGTCATGAGCTGGCTCATGTTAAGCATCGGGACATTCTGATCGGCACTATTGCGGCAGTATTTGCGGGAGCGATTTCCATGTTGGCGCACATGGCGCAGTGGGCGGCGATATTTGGCGGTGGCAGATCGGACAATGAACGCGGTGGCGGTGGTCTCGGATTGCTGGCCATGGCGATCGTGGCGCCGATTGCCGCGTTGTTGATACAAATGGCGATCTCGCGGTCGCGAGAATACCTTGCCGATGAGGATGGCGCACGATTTCATGGTAACCCGCGTGATTTAGCGTCCGCATTGGCCAAGCTACAACGGGGCGCTGAGCGGATGCCGATGCAAGCAACTCCGGCGACGGCGCACATGTTTATCGTCAATCCTTTAACCGGCAGGGGACTAATGAGTCTGTTTAGCACGCATCCGCCGATGGAAGAGAGAATCAAGCGGTTGGAAGCACTGCGCTTTTGAATTGAGAACGTTTGGCGCCATAACGCTATACAGAGTCTATTATGAGAAATTAGAGTCAGGTCGGTGAAAGCAGACCTGACTTTTCAATTGTGTTTTGTATCGGATTGGACTACGCAGAAGAACGCCCCCGAGCCGTAATCGGCTCGGGGGCGTTGGCTATCATGATGTGTCACACCCTGTCTGGGGCGTGAGTATTCAGGCTGCTATTTGCAGGCCGCGCAGGGCTTCGCACCACCGGAGAAAATGTAGGCGATCAGATAAACCACATCCGAGATATCAACCATTCCCTCGCAGTTGGCGTCGCCAGAAAGCAATGGCGATGGCGGCGAGCCGCCGGAAAAGATGTAGGCGATCAGATAGACGACATCAGAGATGTCAACGGCACAATCGCTGGAGGCGTCGCCGCAAACATAGGTGGGATAGGGCGGGTCTGTGACTTTCAGAGTCAGCGCGGCTGTGTCAACTTCGGCCGGATTGCTACCATCACGCAGGGCGACCGTGAAATACCAAGTTGATTTGTAGGTAGGCTTGCCGGAAATCGTGCCGACCGTGCCGCCGTTGAAGGTTAGCCCGTAAGGCAATTCGCCTGATACAGACGACCATGTATAGGGACCTACACCACCGGCATGCTGAAGCTCCAATTTGTAGCATCGGTTGAGGTAGATGTTGGGGAGGATCGGACCCGGATGAATATGCACACTGCCGTCGCACCAGTCACCGACTCCGTTGGTGTCCTCGTCCCATTGATCATTGTTATTGACCAGCTTGCAGTTGTCGCAAACGTCCCCGAGACTATCGGTATCGTTGTTGGTTTGTGACGGGTTGGCGGCATACTTGCAGTTGTCGTCGGCGTTCAAAATGCCGTCATTGTCGATGTCAGGATCGCAGGCGTCGCCGAGACTATCACCATCTACATTAGACTGCGTGTGATTGGCTACGTTAGGACAATTGTCACAGACATTGCCGACGCTGTCCTGATCGGAATCAAGTTGATCCGGATTGGCAATCCAGGGGCAATTGTCAACAGGATTGGCGACTCCGTCCTCATCCCAATCTGGATTCGTCTGAATATGGGTATAGATGCGTTCGTTGGAAGGTGAGCAGCCCCAACTGCAGTAATAGTTATCGACCGCATACCAAGCGGTTTGGCTGCCTCCCCAACCATAGTTGATATGATAACTGTTGGTGCCGCCAGTGTTCTTCCAGCCGTCGATGACAATCGCGTGCGATGTGATCGAGAAATAGATCAGGCGTCCGGCGTTAATCTCGACCTTGATACTGTCGAACCAGCTTGTGGGGTTGAAGCTGTTGCGCGCATAGGAAACGATCGTGTTGTCATATTTGAAATAACTGATTAACGCAGCGGGAACGTCAGTCGAATAGGCCCCTGATTGGCAGGCGTTATCAAACCAGATGCCATAATCCATGTTCACAGCGACGCCGGCTTCGTAACACAACTCCGCCACCGCGTCTTTCTGCGCCTGTGGCGATGAGGACTTAACGGTATCTCGCATGTTTACCCAGTCATAGGTGTCGGTATAATCGGCAGTCAGAGTCTGTGTTATGCCGCTGGTGCAATTAGTGCTGCCTGTCCAGGAGTAGCTGTGGGTTCCGGCGCCGAAAACCGGCTTCTTCCAATAATACATAATCTGAGCCATCGCCGTTGCCACGCAACCGACAACGACATGGCCGCCATCACCAGTTCCAACGGGGCACAGCATATTGTATGGATAACCCTGATCCCAGGCAGAGGTCAGAAGCGGTCCGACTACTGTCTCTGGAGAGCGAAGGCTTGCAGCAAGCGTCATGGCGAATTGCTTTTGGTCGAGCGCGAAACGATCCCACTGGCCGCGTTCTTCGGGAGAAAAGAGCGGTGTGCTTCTGGCGGGCTGCACGGCATCGATACTGCCATAATTTTGGATGAACAGGCGCATTTGGTAGATCAGGTTCTCGCGCAGCATCTGCGGAAACCCCTGAGTCTGATTGACATCAAATTGCGAATTCGAAGAATAGACTTTGACCGGCGCCAACTCCTTCATCACGGGCACGACAACATAGCCGCTCGGCGCAACAGAATAGACTCGCGCCAATGCCGTATCGCCCCAAGTTAGATCGGCGCTTGACGTAATGCTCGGCAAAGTGCTTTTTCCCCAGTTGCCTTCTCTATTTACGACATAGGTCAGCCAGTTGGCAGCCACCTGATTCATCTCGTCTATTGACGCTCTTTCCGCTAGAAGAGACGGGGTGAGAGACAATACCGCCATTGCCACGGCGGCAAGAGTCATCACCCAGTGGCTGTACCCTACTGGTCTTGTCTGTTTGAATCTAAGCTGACGGCTCATAAGTGGATGTCTCCTGAGTAGTGTCTACATATCTTATTCAAACGCCGCTCGCAGGTCACTAACAACGTGACCGACCCGACCGGCAATGCCTGACCACGGTACTGAGAATCTGACGTTGTGCTCATGGTCGTTTTCGAGCAAGTAACACATTAATATATACTAGATCGGCCAATTCGTCAAGGTGTTTTCGTGTCTCAAGCGAGACAAAACCGGTCAATGATGATACGCAACAGGTTGTATCTTGTTGGCGGTCTAAAACATGGACGCGTGAAGGTTGGGGGATAGCGAAAGAGCGGCCAACGAAAAAGGGACAGTCGCAATGACTGCCCCTTAAATCTTCGTGATCCAGAGGTTACGACTACTTGCCTTTATGCAGGTGGCACAGCTTGGCCGGTGGCGCTACCATCAGGGAGCACTTCTTGCCCTCCTTGGTCTTGCCGAGGCAACGAACCTTTTTCACAGCCTTCTTAGCCTTTCTTGGCACTAACATTCCTCCTTAAACAAAGGGTTAGGGTAGAAGACAGTGTGCAAATGTCGCAATACGTTGTCAACAAAAACATTGGTTGTGGGCATGGTTGCGTGTGACGGGAATAAGCTGTGTGTGCAAATAGCATCGTCGGTGAGGAGAGAATAGCGGAGGTTTCTCCCTGTGTATCGTGCCAGTCACGCCGTTGCTCAACCGCGACACCGCATGTGCCGAAACAACAAATACTTGAATTAGGCGAGATATTCCGGTATAGATAGGCTATGAAGATCGTTTCGTCAGTTGAAGAAGCTGTAAACTCGTCAACACTAAAACCGGGGAGTGTGATTTACACTTCCGGCAATGCCGCTGCCCCCCAGGTTCTGTTGGGACAAATCGCAAAGGACACCTCTATTAAGGGTGTTTCCATTTATGGTGTGTTGCTTCTGGGCGAAGGGCTTCACCCGCTGTTTACGGAGAAACGCTGCCGTGATATCACTCATCGCGTTATTTTTGCCAGCTACCTGACGCGGGAAGCGGTAAACAATGGCTGGGCTTTCTATCACCCGATGCATTTGTCGGAGATTCCGAAGTACATGAAGCTGCGAATGAAGCCGAATGTCGCATTTATTTCGGTTGCCGGTCCTGACATCGGCGGCCGCTACAGTTTAGGTACTACCGTCGAAGGAGTGCTGTCGGCGGTGGAATACTGCAACGCCACCGGTGGTGTCGTCATTGCCGAGCACGATAGGCAGATGCCGTTTGTTCTTGGTACAACAATCGCTGAGAGTAACATCGACTACATCGTGGAAGCCGACTATCCGCTGCCTACCAGCCCGATCAAAAAGCCGGATATCGTCGCCACGCATATCGGTGAGATCATCACCGCGCTCTACATTGAGGACGGTTCAGGCGACAAGCCGGGTTCGACGCTGCAATATGGTATCGGCGAAGTCCCAGAGGCTGTCACGACGGCGATTCTCAATAAGGGGGTACGCGATCTCGGGATTCACACCGAGTTGTTCGCCGGCGCTCTGGCGCGTTTGGTCAAGGCAGGCGTGGTAAGCAACAAGTGGAAGAAGCATCTCAACTTTTCGGTGTCGTCGATTTTCTTGGCTTCGGATCAGGCGGGTTACGATTGGATGAGCAACAATAGCGCCATCCAGAGTCGGCCCAGCAACTACACCAACAGCGTTTTCAAGATCGCCGAGCATCCCAAGATTGTTTCAATCAACGGCGCTATCGGAGTTGATCTGCACGGCAATATCTGGGCGGACTCAATGGACGCGCGCAAGATCTATTCCGGTGTCGGTGGTCAAAGTGATTTTATCAGAGGTGCGCAATACTCCGACGGCGGTGTGGCGATTATCGCATTGAAATCGACTACCAGAAACGGCATGTCCAAAATCGTTGACCGTTCACCGGCCGGTATCACCACGACTGCGATTCCGGCAGATCAGGTGATTCTGGTGACGGAGAATGGCGCCTTTGATCGTCGCGGCCTGAGTCTGGGTGAGCGTGCGATCGGCATCGCCCATCTGGCGCAACCGGAACACCGTGAACGCCTGCTCAAGATCATCGCCGACGATCCGGCCTTCCACAAGCCGGCACATGTATTCACAAAAGGAATTGCCGGCTTCACGCCATACGAAGACGCGGTCAAGCGATTATAGGGGCAGCGGTCGCGGCTGTCTTTCAACCATCATCATCGAGCAGAAAACGGTTCCGAGTTTAAGTCATATCTGCCACTCGATCACGACGGCGACTTGTGCGTTCAATGCCACAGAAAATAGACTGATCCGCTGGCTTTCTTATTCCCCTCTTGAGAGGGGACTAAGGGGTGTGTCATTATCCAGCGCGGTCAGGAATCCCTTCCTGACCGTTCTCATTTGGTAGCCCACCCAGAGCGCAGCGCCGGGTGGGCCAAATGACTAACTAGATTTGCGAGTCATCTTTCTGAGAAATCTCTTCTTCCTTTTTCCAAATTCCGCAAATTGGCTTTCGATGGCATCTAGTTTCTTGGTGAGTTCCTCGACGTTGCTGTCAGCTGTCGCCTTATCCGTTCTAGTTCTGTCTAGCTCATTGACGAGAAGGTGAATGCTGGGATGAAGATTATAGCCCAGTCTTATCGCATCTTTGAGCATGGATGTAAACTGCAGTGTGTCGTCGAATAGCTCGTCTTCGGCAGATGCCGCTTCGGGTGACGATAGGCCGGAGATGTAGTTGTGAAGAGAGCTATCCAGATCTCGGCGGAGTCGCGCCAGGCTCTTCCCTTTGAGGTCTACACCACTTTCGACTAGCTTTTTTACATCAGACCACGATTGGCTGACCGCATGAATTAGGAACGGATTCTCGAAAAGAGACATGATGTCTTTCGCTTTGGGCGAGGCGCTGCTGATCACTTCCAGGAGGGAGAGTAGCGAGACCGGTCGAGCCGTCACCACGTCGATCAGGCCTGCCTTTCCTGCGCATCTCCGATAGCGGGTCGAATTAGTAACAAGATAATGAGACCCGCCCAGGATTTTCCTCGGCTGCGCAGGACTCTGTCTGTTCAGATACGTTGTAACCAGAAAAATCCTAGCGTCGCGCTCGGCCAGCTGCAGGTTTTCCGCCTCTGATCTGTAGAGAGCCTTTGGAGAGGTCAATATCTCTTGATATAATGCCCCCTTCAGAAAATCTACGTCTCTTTGCGGAACCTCCGATCTCAAGAGTTGCCGTGGATCCACTACTTCTACCCCCTTTGGGAATCTAGTTCGGATTACATCCAAAAGAAAACCCCGCGGATCGTCTGGCTCATAGTAGTTCTCCATATAGTCTTTGAAGCTCGCATCTCGCCCTTGGGCACCTGCAAGAGACCCGAAGTAGAAACCCTTGACAAAGACATTCCCTACTTTCTCTTTTACGTAGGATCCACTTAGATTAAAGAGAGAAGAGTTCACAGCATAATATGTCTTCCCAGCTATTTCCAGATGTGTGAGGCACTCTTCAAAACAGCATTCAGGTATTAGGACGCTGCACCCGTGTTTTGCAAGTGAGGTGACAACAGAAAGGGTTGCGTCGCTCCATGGGCACTCGCTCACGAGTGCATCGAGAACAAAGTCAGTGTCAAGAAAGAATGTTTTGCCTTTCAGCCGCGTAGCCTGAAACTCGCTCAAAGCAGGATCGAGATTCATAATGCAGATTCCCAAGTATGCATGCATCCAGTGTGCAAGTGTCGCGGCGTGTTCCTCTGAGGGGTTGTTAAGTGTCTCTCCCAAGACGCAGACCAGAGCTTCTCCCAGGTCGGAATTCACCATGCGTGTTGCGGCATCAATAAGAGGAGTTGCGTGAGGTGGACCGAACGGGATTGCGATTTGGTTTCCAAGCACTTGAGATGACACTTCTAACCCATATAGCCTAAAGAACAGGTATAGAGATTTGCGCGTGTTTCGCCGGAGAATGACCTGCTCGTTGTCGCTTATCGGTTTCCCGTAGGCGGCACCTACTTCCTCAAGGATATCGTTGACCAAGGACTCAGTGGCTTCGCTCGCACGTATGATGCTTGCTGCCACTGAATTTCTTGCACTCGCTGATGCCCTGACCTTTCCGTCAGCGCTTTCAATCATCTTCTTAGCACTCAATCGGCTGAGCGACGCGTCAATTTGCTCGGGTGCCGGAGCTTGAGTAACATGCAGTGACTCTGCATATTTCTTCGCAATTTGATCTGTTGCGATTTCCGTCTTCGCCTCATTCAGAATGATTCCCAAGAGGCAGTGGTCAAAGATAGATTTTCGAGCGGCGTCAGACCTTCCTCCGAATGTCAGAGCAATTGACGCTCTGAGCAATGCACCTTCGCGATTCTCACCGGAGTCATCCTGGATTATGGTCCCAGATAGTTCCAAATCCCTAATCTGTTGGCCAACATTCGGAAAGAACCGATTATATATACCATTTTCGAAATTGCTCAGTCTATTGACAAGCGTCTTGCGCTCATAGATTTCGAGACTGACTCGGTGTTGCTCCAGACAGGTCACCTTCAGTTTCGTCTGTGCCGACGCGCTCATAGATCGCGATGTCATCATCACAAGCGTTCTGACGGGAACTTTAGCCTCACGAAGCCTCTTCAGAGTATCCTGCATTTTGGAACCGACGTCCTTCTGAAGGGAAAACTGAAAAATGGTGTCCGGCAGATCCTTCGAAAAGTAGAGCACCCCACCGACCGCATCCCTTCCGAGATCGTTTGTGCCTCCGAGAGGAACTATGTGCGGGTATCCTTCATCCCTGAGAAGCTCACATGCCAACTTTTCAAATGAGGCCGAATCTGTCATCCCATCCAAGGCAATTTCCACAATGTCTAGGCTCACATGATACCTCCGTATTGCGCGACTATGACTTTAGCAGCCGTACTTTAGCTGCCTTGAAAGAGCCGTCATTGGCTTAACATCCGTTGACTGCACCTCGCCCGCTCTTAGCCCCGAACATTCAACTAATCGTTTACAGAATATTCGATTTGTCAGTCAATGTCAAACAAAAACCTCCCCCTCTTCTCCCGTTCCGTCGGGTCTTGCGCTGCGCCTTGCACCAATCCCTCAGCAATACCAAGCACTTAGCGGAGCGTGTGACCCGACGGCTACAAACTTTTTGCAGTTCAGTAGGTCGAAACCCCTTGTGGCACAACGCCTGTCTTGTTAATCACTCCTTCGGGGTTTCGACATTTCCTTCCTGTTCTCCCTCCCTTTTTGTACCGCCTCACTGCAAAAACATTCCCCACACCAGTTAGTAGAACGCTGGTTGCGGCACCGAAGGTCACCCCGGAGTGCTCTGTGGGTCGGGTGATTAGCGGCAGAACAAATCGTGATGATTTGTGCATCTACCTCCTACTCGATCAGGGATCGCCTGCAGTCTAACGGCAACGACTAAGCTAATATTAAAATGCCGAACAATAACCGTTATGACCCAGGACATGTTCGTACTTCGCCGTGGTGAGTGAGTCTGTCGCTACAAACCAAGTGGCTCGCGTTGTCAGATACATGCCGTCCGGCTGACACGCTTTGATGTGTTTATGTACTGTACGCGGCGTTCGTCCTGAGCTTGTCGAAGGATGCGCCGCGAACAACGCCACATCAAAGCACCGGTGCCCCATCTACCCTTTATGGGTCTCGTATGTCTTCTGCGGCGATCGTCTTCGATTTGGGTCAAACCTGTCATGACGATCACTACCGAAGAACAGTTAACACCGTCAACCGGAACCCAGTAATATAGCGTATCGTGCCAACCGCAAGTCCGATCGATCTCGCTACAATAGCGAACGTTTGCGATGTCGATGATTCAATGGAGGAGCGTCCCCTTTTCCCCGCAACCCGTTTGGCGTTTCCGACTCTTGGCAGTGTCGGATGATCTGAGCCCTGTTACGCAGGCCTTCCTCCGGTCCCGTTCAGGTCGCACGGTCGACTTCGGCGGGCGGCACAATGCTGTACCACAGGACAGGAAGCGAACCCAGGATCAGACAGACCAATCATTCGTTATGGGAAGCGCCGGTCGAGGCCCGCTTGTTCTTTGACATCGCGAATAGCACTATTCGCGCCATATTGTAGCTTGGCTTCTTGTGGATATCGTCCTCCATGTGCGCTCGAATCCTCGGGCACGGCACGCCATGCCCCTACAGAATGGGCACACGTCTCCCCTGCCCTCCTGAATCCCCGCTTTCGCGGAGATTCAGGCTCGTGTGCTAATTGTATTTCGGCGCAGGTTAGAAGCCGCCGGACTTTTTCCTTCCGAGATGGTTTATCGTGCGTAGATACTCGCGGTTCATCAAGGCGATAAACCGGACGCTGATTTCCTTGGGGCAGACGGCTTCGCACTCATAGTAGTTGGTGCAGTTGCCGAACCCGGCGTCATCCATCGCTTTGACCATCGCTTGAATGCGCCTTTCGCGTTCGACTTTGCCTTGCGGCAGTTTGGCGAAATGACCGACTTTGGCGGAGACAAATAGCATGGCGGAGGCATTTTTGCAGGCCGCCACACAAGCGCCACAACCGATACAGGCAGCGGCATCCATGGAATCTTCGGCGTCGTCTTTGGCAATGGGAAGCGAGTTGGCATCCGGACAGCCGCCCGTATCAACCGAGACAAACCCGCCTGCTTGAATGATTTTATCCAGCGCCGAGCGATCTACGATCAGATCTTTCATTACCGGGAAGGCACGTGCGCGCCATGGCTCGATGAAGATCGTGTCGCCGTCCTTGAAGTGCCGCATGTGTAACTGACAAACCGTCGTGCCGCGCTCGGGACCGTGGGGAATGCCGTTGATGGTCTGCGAGCACATGCCGCAAATGCCTTCGCGACAATCGTGATCGAACACGATCGGTTCCTGACCTTTGAGAATCAGTTCCTCGTTGACGATGTCCAGCATCTCGAGGAAAGACATATCAGGGCTAACATCCTTCGCATCGTAATCGACGATTCTGCCCTTGTCCTGAGCATTTTTCTGGCGCCAAACTTTCAGTTTCAGATTCATCATTTGTAGCTCCTCTCCGCCAGTAGCACGTTCTCAAAGGTCAGGGGTTCTTTATAGAGAGTGGGCGTTTTGCCGACACCGGTGTATTCCCACGCCGATACATAGCTGTATTCGGCGTCGTTGCGCAGCGCCTCACCTTCTTTGGTCTGACTCTCTTCGCGGAAATGACCGCCGCAGGATTCGCGACGCATCAGCGCGTCGTAAACCATCAGCTCGGCAAATTCCAGGAAATCGGCAACTCTTCCGGCGCGTTCGAGCGCCTGATTGATCTCTTCATTGCCACCGGTGACAATCGCATTCTTCCAGAATTCTTCCCGGATTACGGGAATCTCGGCCAGCGCCTTCTTCAGCCCGGCTTCGTTGCGCCCCATGCCGCAACCCTCCCAGAGCACTTTGCCAAGTTGACGATGGATATCAACCACCGTCCGTTTGCCTTTCAGTGCCAGCAACTTTTTCATCCGGTCGGTTGCTTCTGCTTCGGCTTTCTTGAACTCCTCGTGATCGGTCGTAACCTTCGACACGCCACTGCGAACGTAGAAATCACCAATCGTGTAAGGAATGATGAAATAGCCGTCAGCCAGACCCTGCATCAACGCGCTAGCGCCAAGTCGATTGGCGCCGTGATCGGAGAAATTGGCCTCACCCAGAACAAACAGCCCAGGGATATTGCTCATCAGATTGTAATCAACCCAGAGACCACCCATAGTGTAATGCAACGCCGGATAAATCCGCATCGGTGCTTTGTATGGATTTTCGCCGGTGATACGTTCGTACATGTCGAAGAGGTTGCCGTAGCGCTCGCGAATGACGTCTTCGCCGAGACGATTGATCGCATCCCGGAAATCGAGGTAGACGCCCTTGCCGGTGTCGCCGACACCGCGTCCCTCATCGCAGACCTGTTTGGCAGCGCGGGACGAGATATCTCGCGGCGCAAGATTCCCGTAGCTGGGGTACTTGCGTTCGAGATAGTAGTCGCGTTCGGCCTCGGGAATATCGTTGGCGGCGCGCTTTTCACCCTTATTAAGCGGCACCCAGATGCGACCGTCATTGCGCAGCGACTCGGACATGAGAGTTAGCTTCGACTGGTGTTCGCCCGAGACCGGAATACAGGTCGGGTGAATTTGCGTATAGCAGGGGTTGGCAAACATCGCGCCCCGTTTGTATGCCCGATAGGTGGCGGTGACGTTGCAGCCGATGGCGTTCGTCGACAAGAAGAAGACATTGCTGTAACCGCCCGTCGCCAAGATCACGGCATCGGCGGCATACGAAAAAATCTTGCCGGTGACCATGTCCCGTGTGACAATGCCTCTGGCGCGGCCATCAACTACGACGAGATCAAGCATTTCCGTGCGCGGAAACATCTTGATAGTACCCAGACCGATCTGTCGCGATAGAGCCGAGTAGGCGCCGAGCAGAAGCTGCTGTCCGGTCTGACCTCTGGCGTAGAATGTTCGTGACACGAGCGCGCCGCCGAAAGAGCGGTTATCCAGCAGACCGCCGTAATCACGGGCGAACGGTACGCCTTGCGCCACGCACTGATCGATGATCTCGTCTGACACCTGCGCCAACCGGTAGACATTGGCCTCGCGGGCGCGGAAATCGCCGCCTTTGACCGTATCATAGAAAAGCCGCCAGATGCTGTCGCCATCATTCGGGTAATTCTTGGCGGCGTTGATACCGCCTTGCGCGGCGATGCTGTGGGCGCGGCGCGGGCTGTCTTGATAGCAGAAACAGGAGACCTGATAGCCCAGTTCTGCTAATGAGGCTGCCGCGGAAGCGCCCGCCAGACCGGAACCGACGACGATGGCTGAGTATTTGCGTTTGTTAGCCGGGTTGACCAGCTTCATGTTAAATCTATGTTTGTCCCACTTCTCGGTGATTGGTCCTGCAGGGACTTTCGAATCAAGAGTTGTCATCATTTCACCCCCGCCGGGAGTTTGAGGATATCGAGTAATGTCGCTATCGGAATTGCGACGTAGCCAACGAAGAGAATACCGGCAACCGCCAGCGCCAGACGGCGAAGACCACCGTCATATTGGTCGTTATTCAATCCCAGTGTCTGAAACATGCTTTGCACGGCATGGCTCAGATGATAGGCCAGAGCAAACATCATGATTATATAGAAAATCGAGATCGTCGGATTCTTGAAGCCGAGGATCACCATCGAGTAGACGTCGTGTTGCCCCAGATGATCTTCGAGCGTTTTGTACTCCGGGTGAAGGGACATAAACGTAAAGTGGAGCAGGTGATAGGCAGCGAAGGCGCCGATCAGTAATCCCGTCCAGATCATCGTCCGCGATGAGAGAGTCGCCTGTACTGTGTCGTTGTGTTCATAACGCTTTGGTCGCGCCGCCCAGTTTTCCAGTTTGAGCTGCACGGCGAACCAGACATGCAGTATCAACGTGGCCGCCATAAACGCGCGAATCAACCAGAGCAACTCGCCCAACCCCTGAAGAAACGCGGCGTAGCGGTTGATGGCCTCCTGTCCGATAAAGACCTGCAGGTTCCCAACCATGTGGCCGGTGATGAACCCCAACAACACCACACCGCTGACTGCTACAATCAGCTTTTTGCCGATCGAACGCGAAAAGAACCCTACAGGTAGAAAAGCCCAAGTCTTCTTGGCTATACCTACACTTTCCATTAAGCAAACCTTCCTTTCAAAGACTCGTGGAAAATAGGATTATGAGGGCGGGGAGTCAAACGCAAAATTGAGCGGGCTGCGCGATCAATGGTCGGTAATGTCTTGTTTAGAGTGTAGTAAGCGCAGCTTCCTTTCGTAGAGAAGCCTCAGCACTCTACATCTTCTTCCCCACAAGGTCCACCACTCCATGCCAGTGGGGTGGGCCGTGCTGGGTGTCGTAGTAGTCGTACTCGGCGTAGTAGATCGGTCGCAGTTCCGAACAGAGCTTGAGCATTTCGCCATAATGATAGAGGGAATAGTAGTTGCCTGAGGAATCGAGAAACACACCGGGGGCAACTTCTTTGGACTTCTGTTTGCGCACTTTGTAGGACGGATCATCCTGAGTGAACGTCGTACAGACGAACAGCCCGCCGCGCTTTAGACCATCAACAACATGGGCAATCACTTCCTCGGCTTCATCCTTTTTCATGAATTGAAACAGGTTGATTGCCGCGATCAATGCATAACGATTCTTGGCGATTCTGTAATCACGAACGTCTTCGCAAACTGCATGAACGCTAACGCGGCGTTGCTCGGCCAGGTGCTCGCATTTGAGTACGCCTGAATCGGTTGATTCCACGCCGGTGACGTTAAAGCCAACCGACGCGAGGTAGAGCGCATCGCGCCCTTCACCCATGCCAAGATCGAGCGCTTTTCCCTGCGGCGCCAGTTCGGCGAAGCGTTTGACCAGTTCCGACGGTTCCTCCCCCCAGTAGAGACCATCCCGCTGATAGATTCGTTCGTAGTCCTTGGCCATGCCCGCAATCTATCAGTTTCAGACGTCGGCGTCAACCATCACAGTTGACAAACACGCACCGAGTACGGACATTGTCCGCATGATTGATCCTTGTGGTTGCTATTGCGGCCAAACCGGGGTGCAATAAGAATGCGTGTTCTGGTCAGTGACGGAAGCTATAAGCACACTCTGGGGATAGTGCGTGATCTGGGAGTGCGCGGTTCGGAAGTCTTTGTCTGTTCGGACGTTCGTCCCGCAATCGCCGGTATGTCACGACACTGCCGGGGACATTTCTCGGTTCCACGAACTGATGATTCAGCGTATCCCTCTGAACTGGAAAAGATTATCCGAGCAGAGAGTATCGATCTGTACCTGCCCGTGGGATACAGGTCGTGTCTCGCAGCGGCAATCAATCGCGAACGTTTGCTGACGTGCTGTCGCGTCTTCGTTCCCGACGAGCAGGTGGTGCGCTCCGCCGCTGATAAAAGCCAAATGACCACTCTGGCACAAGAACTAAGCATACCTGTGCCCAGGTCCTTTGCGCCATCCACTCTGGACGACGCTCTCGCGTATGGAAAGCGAGCAGACTATCCTCTGGTAATCAAAGGCAAAACCGAGGCGGCGCCGTTCGCCACAATGTATGCCGACAATTCAAAGCAGTTCGAATTATGCTATCGCCAACTTGTAGAGAAACACGCGTTGGATTCCTCGCAACTGCCGATCATTCAGCATCGTTTGACGGGTTGCGGTTTCGGTTTTTTTGCGTTCTATTTCGATGGCGTGATGCAGGCGCATTTTATGCACCGTCGCATCCGCGAATACCCTGTATCCGGGGGGCCATCGACCTGCGCTGAAAGCTTCGCCGATACCCTGCTGCTCGATCTCGGCAAACGTCTCCTCGACCGATTGCGCTGGCACGGTGTGGCTATGGTGGAATTCAAACAGAATCGACTCACGGGGGACTATTGTTTCCTTGAGATCAACCCCAAGTTCTGGGGGTCACACGACCTGGCGCTGCATTGTGGCGTGAGTTTCCCTTACATGATGGTGCAGATAACCCGGGGCGAAAGGCTCCATACGACGCCGAAGTATCAGACCGGCACGCGATTTCATTGGCCATTGTCCGGTGATTTCAAAGGCAGTTTGTGGCGACCGAGGCGTTTCTTTGCAGTGTTGTGTGACTGTCTCAACCCGCGGGTGGCGTCGAATATCAGACTATCTGATCTAGAACCCAACTTGGCCGAGATGGTCCAAACGTACCTGCCAAGATCGCTCAAGCAAGTCTTAAAGCGAAGGCGAACATGACCACGCGAATTCTCTTTCATTTTCACACCATCTACTCCGACGATGGGTGTATCACCCCGGAAGCCGCCGTCCAATTTGCGCTGATAAACAGCATCGGTGTTCTCGCGCCGACGGATCACGACACGATTCGCGGCTCGCTGGAAATCAGAAAGCTGGCCGACCAGCATGGCATCCGGGTGATAATCGGCGCCGAGTATTCCTCTGAGTGCGGCGATATCATCGGGTTGTTCCTGAAGGAGGAAGTGGTTGCTCGCGACGCGAAGGGGATTGTCCGCGAAATCAGAGAACAAGGAGGTATGGTTGTCCTTCCGCACCCGTATCGCTCTCATCAACTCTCCGAATGGTTGCTCAATTCAGTTGATGCGGTCGAGACGTTCAACGCGCGGCTGTCGAAGGAACTCAACGACCAGGCAACGGAGTTAGCACAAAGACTGCGACTACCGCAGTTCATCGGGTCAGATGCCCATCTCGCGAAGGAACTGGGTCTGGTTATCGGAGAGATCGAGAAATCGCCAAATCAGAGTCTGCGGGAAACACTGAGTTCGGGAATCAGGCCGGTGGTCACACGGCAAACGCAGCTAGCCAATATCTATCGCAGTCAAATGGTCAAAGCAGCGCGAAGGCATCGACCGCTGCTCTGGGCAAGATCACTCGTCCGGATGGTAGTGACTTCAGTAGGATCGCAGCGACCATGAGCCAGAGAGTGACCGTGCTGGTCGAGACCGAGGTCTTCCGCCCGGAAATCGAATACATCTTTGGCTACTTGCTATCGCTGACCGGGTTGTCATGTCGTATCATGTTGCTTGGCTCCTCTGATGCAAAAACTGATTCGCCGGTGGTCGTCTATGCCAATCGACTTCCCGAGAAAGCGCCAGACAAGTACATCTGGATAAGACCGTCGGTACGATTCTGGCAGAACTACCTGCTACCGGAATCATTACCTCGATCGCCGTTCTTTATGTTCGAGGGCATCCCAATCTTGTTTGCCGGTGACAAGTGTTCAGTGCAGGAGACCGAGAAGTGCCTGAAAACCGACTTTGACATCGTTGGCTCGGCGTTCTTCATGCTGACGCGCTGCGAAGAATACCTGATTACCCCCCGCGACCAGCATGGTCGTTTTCCCGCCAAGTCCTCTGTTTTGTCGGGGACAGGCGCGCAGAGAATGCCGTTAGTCAATCTTTATTCCCGTCTTCTCAGAGAATGGTTGCAGAGGGTTTTCGAACTGGTTGAAGACAAGCGTCAGCACCATGGATTCCACTACCTGCTGACTCATGACATCGATCACCTTCGCCTTTACAGCGGAATTCGCAGTGAACTGCGGAAGCTCGGCTCACTACTCATCCACCGTCACAGTGTTGCCAAATCGGTGCGACTTCTATCCGAGAAGGTGCGGGCGAGCTTTGGCGACCATCCTGATCCCTATCAGACTCTTGATTATTTGATGGATCGGTCAGAAGAACGCGGAGCTGTTTCAGCATTCTTATTCATGACCGCCAGAGACGATCCTCGTGATGGCAGCTATGCTCCGGATTCACCGCAACTGAAGCAAGCTGTTCAAGGAGTGCTCCGGCGAGGGCACGAGATCGGACTTCATGGTAGCTACCGGAGTTTCTGCGACGCTGAGGCGCTGGTGCAACAGAAGCGCATTCTGGAAGCTGTCGCCGGTCGGGAGGTCAGTCTCTTTCGACAGCACTACCTGCGATTTGTGGCGCCTGATTCCTGGCAGTCGCAATCACAAGCCGGCTTTGACGTCGACTTCTCACTCGGATATGCCGAGGAAATCGGATTCCGCGCCGGCACGGCTACGCCTTTTCTGCCATTCGACTTGCGTCAGCGTCGGCGAATCGACATCCTCGAATTCTCCAACATCATCATGGATGGCACTCTGTTTGAACCTCAGTATATGGCACTCACCATGGCCGAAGCGACGGCTCAATGTTGTGAAATCATCAATCAGGTGCGTCGGGTAAATGGTGTGCTGGTACTTCTATGGCACAACTCATCTCTGACGGATTTTCTTGAACCCGGGTGGCGCACATTCTATTCAGAATTGCTGTCCCTACTTGATAGCCGCGGTGGCGTATCGATTTCTCCGTCATCTTTGGCGTCTGACTGGCGGTCTCGTCTGGTGGGAAGGACACCAATAACAGAATAGCTAATTGATTACAGGCCTAACCAACGTGGCGCCGGCTTTTGGGCATAGACCTCGTCAAAAGCCCGTTCAAGGTCAGTGTGCGTTCCCCGCGCCTGATCAACAACCTGCTTTGCCCATTCGAAATACTCACGCTTACGTGACCGACTCCAGCCAACCGGAGGAGACGCGAGCACATCTCGCAGATTACAAATTTTGTCGGCTAATTTGACCAGTCTGGCACTGGGACTAAGCTGCGCTGCATGCTCTATTTGCAGTCGCTTGCGCTCACGCCTCGAGAGACGCTTGTCGTCCGTCAATTCGATGACAATATCACGAATCTTCTCACCGAAATGCTCTGCCAGTTCCGCTCGAGTTGTGGAGGTATCCTCGAGAGTATCGTGGAGAATCGCCGCGCAAAGCACCTGAATGTCGGAAATACCCCCTTCGGAATAGAGCACATTGGCCAGAGCTATCGGGTGGTTGATGTAGGGCAAGCCGCGAGCATCTTTGCGTCTTTGGTGCCGGTGTTTGCGCGCTGCGAAGGCGAGTGCCCTGAGCAGCAGTGCCAGATCGTCTTCTCGCTGGTGGGGGGCCGAATCGGATTCAGGAGACATCACGTTCTTGACAGACTTCCGAGATTCTCCAAGGCATCGGATTTGCCGATCAGCACCAAGACATCGCCTGTTTCAATGACGATATCCCCCGAGGGATCCAGTTCCAGATCGCCGCTTTGCTTCTTGATTCCGACGACGGTCACGCCATATTTGGAGCGGAAGTCGGAGTGTTTCAGACTTTGGCCTGCGACGGGTGATCCTGCCGGCACTTCGATCTCCTCGATACTTAATCCCAACTTGCCACCGGAAGATTCCATGGTCATAAAATCGACGACGTTGGGGCGCAGACAAGCCAATGCCAAACGTTTACCGCCGATTTCGTGCGGGATTACGACCCGGTCGGCTCCGGCACGCAGCAGCTTCTTTTCCATCGCCTTGCTGTCAGCGCGTGCAATGACATATAGCTTGGGATTCAGTTGACGCGCCGTAAGAGCGATGTAAACGCTGTCCGACTCATTGGGAATTGTGCTCACCAATCCGCGAGCGTTCTGAATGCCGGCTGCGAGCAGCACCTCATCTTCGATGGCGCTCCCTTCGATAGCCAGCGGGCAGTTTTTGTGTAACGCCGGTAGCATTTCAGGATCGTTTTCGATGATCACGCTCGGCACGTTCTGTCGGCAGAATTCGGAGAAGACCATCTGCCCGACGCGACCGTAACCGACGATGATAAAATGGTCTTTCATTTCCTTTATTCGCTTTTCCATTTTCCTCCTTCCGAGAATCTCGCGCAGTTCCCCCTCTATTAGCAATTGTCCCAGTGTACCGACCGTGTAGGCGAGGGTTACCACTGAGAACGTTATGACCAAGATCGTAAAGACCTTGCCGGCATTTGAAAGCTGATAAACTTCTTTGAATCCGACAGTGGCGATCGTGATGACCGACATGTAAAGAGCATCAAGAAAGGTGCCCCCTTCGATCAGCCGATAGCCAAGAGTGCTCATGACGATGGTTAAGAGCAGGACTGTCAGCAGTAGTCTCAGCCGTCGTTCGGGCGAAAAACTTCCGCCATTCGACGATGATTTCATTAGTCTGAGTGGCATGGCCTGCCTTTCATGCTGTTGTGATGCATTGCTTGCTTACAGAAGTGTCTTTTCCGTCGGGCTTCGTTGGAGCACATTGCAGGTGCCTGCGGGCGCAGCATGCTGCGCCCCTACGCGGTCTCGCTTCATAGCTTCAGAAATGCCGTCAACTCCCGCCTGAAGATGTCCGGTTTTTCCAGATGAATCATGTGACCGCAGTCGGGAATCTCAAACAAGGCTCCGTTGATCAGACGCGCATTGACCAGTTTCGCCAGCGGCAGGAAGTCCAAATCGTCGCGCCCGCAAAGCAGCAGCGCCGGCTGAGTCAAATTGTCCAGTAGTTTCAGATCGCTTTCGTCAACATAGCGTGCCGCTTCCGGATCAGTCCAGACCTTGCCGGAAAAATCGCGTAGGCATTCGAGAAATAACTCGCGTCCCGGCGAGCCTCTGGGGAGTCGAGCGAACAGCCGGAAGCTTTCCCACTGGATTTTCGCTTGATCGATGTCAATGATGCGCGCCGTGCGATAGACATTTGGCCAGTCGGTGTAGTCGCGATAGCCCACAATGTGTGGCGCTGCCAACACGATGGCTTTGATTGATTCCGGATGTTGGAGCGCGTATTTGACCGCGATGGCGCCGCCTGCTGAGTGAGCCACAATAGTAACTCTCTTGAAATCGAGTTCTTTAATCAGCCATTTGAGGTCGTTGACGTGATCGCGATACGAATATCCGGTAGAGGGCGCATAGCTCTGACCATGTCCGCGTTGATCGTAGGTAACCACCGCATATTTACTGCTCAAGAACTGCGGGATGTCACCCCAGTAGCGACTGTCGGCTGCCACGCCATGAATCATTATCAGCGGTTCTCCGCTGCCAATTACCTGATAGAATATCCGTTTCTCTTCCGTTTCCAGAAATGGCATACTAACTCCGCCGGTTGATGACTCGTCGCTCCAAGTGCGACCCAATGCGGGAAACGACTTCGTAGTTGATTGTATTGGCCCACCCGGCGACATCCTCCGCGCGAATCACTTCATCTCCCGAACGCCCAATCAATACGACTTCGCTTTCCAAGTGAACGTCCGGGATGTCGGTGACATCGACCATGAAGATATCCATGCAGATTCTGCCGCGAATCGGCGCGCGCATACCGTTTATCAAGACGTGCCCGCTATTGGAGAGCTGCCGATCATAGCCGTCATAGTAGCCGATGGGTATCACCGCAATCTTAAGATCGGCAGTCGCACGATAGGTTGTGCCGTAGCCGATGTATTCGCCTTTGCGAACATCTTTGATTTGTGCCACGATCGTCTTCCAACTTAACACCGGTCTGAGAATCTGATTCTGCTTGCCTGACAATCGATAGGAAAGATATGTTTCCTTCGACGGCCACAGTCCGTAAAGCGCAATGCCGACACGCGCAAGATTGAAATGCGTGTGCGGGAACAGCAGCGATGCCGCCGAGGAGGCCATGTGATAGTACTTGACCGGCAATCTCGATGCTTCAATCATCTGCTTCATCTCGGCGTAGCGCTTGAACTGAAACTCGGCATACGTGTGGTCGGTCGTGTCCTCGATATTGGCGAAATGCGTTGCGACGCCGACGAGTTGAAGTTGCGGTTTGCCTGAGAACAGTGCAAGAAAGTCGGGAAGCTGCCCCTGCACAACTCCCTGTCGATTTGTGCCGGTCTCCAGTTTGAGATGGCATTTCGCCGGCGCCTTGTTGTCAGCCACCTCGGTCAGTTTGCGCAAGGTCTCGATGTTGTAAACGACGAAATCAAACCCGGCTTCGACCGCGATATTCAGATCTTCCAAAGGTACGTATCCGAGTATCAGAATATCGTTTCTGATTCCGCCTTCGCGAAGTACCAACGCTTCTTCGAGGTTATGCACACCGATGTAAGGAAACTGCTTGCCGTCCAACAACCGGGCGATTTGCAGGTAGCCGTGCCCATAGGCGTTGGCCTTGACCACCGGCACCATCCCGCAACCGGGAGCAAGATTCGACCGAATCGCTGCAACGTTCTGCTCCAGCGCGGTGGCGTCAACTTCCACCCAACTCAATGATTGCGCATTCATCGGCATTGATGGTATTGCGCGGACGCAGCTAAGTCAACAACAAAGGGATTCGCTTCATAATGCTTGTTGACAGTGGATATTGAAACCTTTAACCTGCCATTGTGGATGTCTCATCCGAGTATCTAATCGATATCGTTGACCGCGCCATGACCGAAGACGTAGATGATGGCGATATCACAACTATGTCAACCGTGCGCCCCGATGTGCACGGGCACGCCGTGATTGTTGCCAAGCAGGATGGTGTTATTTCGGGGCTTGATGCCGCCGCTCTGGTCTTCTACCGGCTGGACCCCGAATCGGAATTCATCACCGATCTTTTCGAGGGCTCACCAATCACTCGGGGAGAGGAAGTGATCGCCGTCAAGGGGGCTCTCGCAGCGCTTTTGACCGGCGAACGAACGGCGCTCAATTTTTTGATGCATCTTTCGGGAATCGCAACGCTTACTTCGCGATTTGTCAAGCAAGTCAACCACACGTCCTGCCAGATTCTCGACACTCGCAAGACGATGCCGGGTCTGCGGCTGCTGGAGAAACGCGCGGTGGCTTCCGGTGGTGGCTTCAATCATCGCTTTGGCCTGTTCGATATGATCTTGATCAAGAACAATCATGTTGATGCCGCCGGGTCGGTCGAGCAGGCGATCCAGCGCGCCGTCGACTACAAGACCCGACAGGGGCTTGCGGAGATCAAGATCGAAGTCGAGACCCGGACGTTTGATGAAGTCAAGCAGGCGGTGCATCTGCCGGTGGATCGCATCATGCTTGACAACTTCGCCGTTTTGGATTGCGCGAAAGCGGTGCAGATCATTCGCGGGATCAAACCGGAAATGGAAATCGAAGCGTCAGGCAACATGAAGCTCGACAACGTCCGCACCTACGCCGAAACGGGTATTGACTTCATCTCTGTCGGCGCCATCACCCATTCCGCCGACTGGCTGGATATGTCGATGCGGATAGGGGCATTGTAGCGGCAGCCCTTGTGGCTGCCTGCCGATTCCAGACTACACGCCTAAGACAATAAGGCGACCGCAAGGGTCGCCTCTATAATTCTCTTTTTAACTGACGGTCTTATATCGCAATCGGCTTGTACGTCAGCGCCTTCGTCGGGCAGAAGTGCGCGCAGACCGGATCGCCGCCGCAGAGATCACATTTGATCACAAGATTCTGTTGTGCGTCAAACAATGAACAACCGAACGGGCAGGCCGCTACACAGGCCATGCAACGCACGCAAATTTCCGTATTGATCTCGTACGCGCCGGTATTTTCGTTGAAATAAATCGCATCCACCAGACATGACTTGACGCAGGCGGGGTCTTCACATTGCAGGCAGACTACGGGTACGTACAGGTCTTTATATCCGGCGTCGAGCGGATAGATTCGGCTCCCTCCGACTTTGCCGTCTTTGGCATGAGTAAACGAGCAGGCAAGTTCACAGGTGCGACAGCCGGTGCAGAGAATCGGAGTGACGATGAAGCGAGACTTCATTGCGACTCCTCCCGACTCCAGACGGCGATTTTGCCGAGACCCAATGCCGTTTCCTTGCGATGCGACTCGTCATTTTGTTCGAAGTAATCCTGCGGGATGTTGCGATACTTGCTCAGGTACTCGGCGAATTCTTTGGGAATCGTCGGCTGACCGGTTCTGGAATCACGAAGCAACTCGAATTTTCGACCCCAGATTTCGCGCGTCTGTCCGATATCTGTATACTTGATATAGTTCGTCGGGCAATTGAGGGCGCAGGCTAAGCAACCAACACAATCGGGAGGAGCTTCTTTCAGAGGTGGCGCAATCTCCCGGCCATGTCCTCGGTTGACTGCCGAAATTGCGCTGAACCCCATGCGGTCACAGATGCGTGTGCAGAGTCCGCAGAGGATGCAATCATTAGGTTCGGCAACTTGCTCGTAACTGGTCTGGTTGACGCCGTACTGTGCTGCCAGGTCTTGAATCTCAGGCGTATTGGGGCAACGAGCAAGATAGAGATCGAGAATCGTCTTGCGCAGTTCGATCAGATCGGTCGTGTGCGTCTGAATAATCAGGCCGTCCGCCACCGGGTATAGGCAGGAGGTGACCATGTTCTTCCAGCCATCCCACTCTTTCCTGGTGATCTCCACCATACAGAGCCGACAGGCGCCATAGGGTTCTACCGCCTCATGGTGGCAAAGCGCCGGAATGTCGATCTTCTCGCGCCGCAGCACCGCCAGAAGCATCTCGCCTTCTTTGGCGCGCACCAGTTTTCCATTTATCGTCACGGTAACCATGGGTTTCTCCTACGACACCTCGATCGCATCATGCTTGCAGACAGCCACACAGGCGCCGCATTTCTCGCAGAGGTCATGATTGATAACATGCGGCTCCTTTTTCCGGCCGGTGATCGCATGATAGGCGCAAGCGGTAATGCACGCCAGGCAGCCGGTGCACAACTCGGGGATCACCCGGTAGGTGACCAGACTCCGACAGACGCCGGCCGGGCATTTCTTATCGCGTATATGGGCAAGATATTCATCACGATAGTACTTGATCGTCGATAGCAATGGATTCGGTCCCGATTTTCCCAATCCGCATAGCGATCCAACCACAATCTGCTGCGAAAGCTTTTCCATCTTTTCTATGTCAACTTCCGTGCCGTTGCCTTCACAGATTTTGATCGTCAACTTGTGCAACTGGTAGAGCCCCTCGCGGCAGGGGACGCATTTGCCGCATGACTCTGACACCAAAAATTGCAGGAAGTAACGGGCGACATCGACCATGCAGGTTTTGTCGTCCATGACGATCATGCCCCCCGAACCCATCATTGATCCAGCCTCGGTCAGAGAGTCGAAATCAACGGGGAGGTCGAGTTTCGATTCAGGCAGGCATCCACCTGACGGACCGCCGGTCTGCACGCCCTTAAACGGCCGACCATCGATTATTCCACCGCCGATATCATAGATGATTTCCCGCATGGTCGTTCCCATCGCCACTTCGATGAGGCCCGTGTTGCGGACTTTGCCGACCAGCGAAAAGACTTTGGTGCCGCTGTTTTTCGATACGCCGATTTTCCGGAACCAGTCGGCGCCGTGATTGATGATCACCGGCACGTTGACGAAGGTCTCAACGTTATTAAGCACGGTGGGCTGGTCATAAAGACCTTTGATAACCGAGTGGATGTACTTGGCGCGCGGCTCGCCGACTTCGCCGGCGACCGATCGCATCAACGCGGAAGATTCGCCGCAGACAAATGCGCCGGCTCCGCGGGCAATGCGAATTGAGAATGAGAAATCGGTTCCGAGAATCCTGTCCCCCAACAATCCGTGCTTCTCGCAGTCGGCAATCGCCTTTTGCAGATGAATCACCGCCAGCGGGTATTCTTCGCGGACGTAAATGTATCCCTGTTTGGCGCCGACGGCAAAAGCACAGATCATCATGCCTTCAAGCACCGAATGCGGATCGCCTTCCATCATGCTGCGATCCATAAACGCGCCCGGATCGCCTTCGTCGCCGTTGCAGATGACGTAATGGACATCCGATGGCACATTGCGACAGGTGCGCCATTTTTTGCCCGCCGAAAATCCGCCACCGCCACGGCCACGCAGCTCTGATTTGGTGATTTCGTCAATCACCTGATCCGGTGTCATCGTCGTGAGCACTTTGGCAAGTGCCTTGTAGCCGTCAACGGCGATGTACTCTTTGATATCAAAGGGCGCGATTTTGCCCAGATTGCGCAAGGCAATACGGTGTTGATGCGAGAAGAAGGGCACATCCGGATACTTCTCGATCTTCCGGCCATCCTTGGGATTCGTAAAGAGGAATTTCTCGATTACTTCATCGTTCTCGATCGACTTCTCAATTATTGATTCGATGTCCTTCGACTTGACCTTGGTGTAGAACGTGCCTTGCGGTTCGATCACTACCAACGGTCCTTGCTCGCAAAATCCGTGACAACCGGTCTTCTTGACCGCTTCCACGGTGAAGTCCTTGACTTTGCGGTGGCTCAGGCATTCCTCAAAGGCATCGACGATCTTCTGTGCGCCGTTGGCCAGGCAACCGGTTCCGCAACAGACGATGACCATTTTTTTATGCTTGTCGGAGGTCTTTTTGTATTCCGCGGCAAGTTGCTCAAGTTGTCTTGGAGTCGCTATTGTCATATCAGTCTTTCACCAGTCGCGTGGCGTTACCGACGGAGACCCCGCCATGATACTTGTCGTTGACAATCACGACCGGCGCCATGGCGCACGCGCCGACACAGGCAACTACTTCGATCGAAAACTTCATGTCCTCGGTCGTTTGTCCGGCCTTGATTCCCAGATGATGTTCGATCTGTTCTTTAATCAGCGCGGCGCCCCGAATATGGCACGCAGTACCAACACATATCCGCACGACCCTCTCGCCTTTGGGATTGAGACTGAAAGCATTGTAAAACGTCGCCACGGAGAAGACCTTGCTCAGTTTGACGTCGAGCGCCTGGGCGGTCTGAAGCAGTGCCTCACACGGAAGGTAACGATACTCCCGCTGGATGTCCTGTAAGACCATGATCAATGAGGAAGGATCCTTCGGATGACGAGAGAATATTTCGGGAAGCTTATCGAGGTCGTGCGTCACACCTGACTGCCTTTTTTCAATGCCTCACCCACAAACTGAAATCCCTGCTCCAACACACGCATATTTATGTCCAGAACGCTTTTCTTCTTGCCCATTTTTGCCTCGAGAATCCGCAAGACCGTGTCATAGCCGACAACACCGGAAGCGCCGATAAATGCCCCCAGCATGGCGACGTTGGTGGCCTTGACATTGCCGGCTTCAATAGCGAGATCATTGGCAGGGATAAGGATTTCGGTAATGTCGGTACGATCGGTGGCCAAGGATATCAATGATGAATTGATAATCGCCAGTCCCCCAGGCTTGACGCGCGGCACGAATTTTTCATAGGAGGGTGGGTTAAAAATGCAGACCGCTCGCGGACTGTTGATGATCGGGGAGCCGATTCGCTTGTCGGAAATCACTACCGTGCAATAGGCGGTACCACCGCGCATCTCCGGACCATAAGACGGAATCCAAACAGCGTTCTTGCCCTCTTCAATGCCTGAGTAGGCAAGCAATTGCCCGGCGACCATCACACCCTGGCCACCAAAACCGGCGAAAGTAACTTCGTACTGACCAGTCATTTCTGCTCCTCAGTATCCGGGGTCTTGAATACGCCAAGCGGATAGTAGGGCTGCATCGTCTTTTCCAGCCAGTTAAGTGACTCATTGGGTGTTAGGCCCCAGTTGGTGGGACAGGTTGATAGTACTTCAACCAGAGAGAAACACTTGTTGTCGATCTGGTATTGGAACGCCTTGCGTATCGCCTTCTTGGCGCGGATGATATTCTGAGGAGTATGCACTGCCACTCTTTCGATATAGGCAGGCGTCCGCAATGTCGAAAGCAACTCCGCCATGCGAATCGGATAGCCGCACTCCTCGACATTGCGACCGCGTGGTGAAGTCGTAGTTATCTGACCCGGCATCGTGGTTGGCGCCATCTGACCGCCGGTCATTCCGTAGATCGCATTATTGACGAAGATTGTCGTAAATTTTTCGCCGCGATTGGCCGCATGAATGATCTCGGCTGTGCCGATCGACGCCAGATCACCGTCACCTTGATAGGTGAAAACAATCAGCTCTGGACGGACTCTTTTTAGTCCGGTTGCCAATGCCGGCGCCCGGCCATGTGGCGCTTCGAGGAAATCGGTTTGGAAATAGTTGTAGATAAACACTCCGCACCCAACCGGCCCAACACCGACAGTGCGTCCGCGGATACCGAACTCGTCCAGCACCTCAGCCACCAGCCGGTGGATGATTCCGTGCGTACATCCGGGACAGTAGTGGGTGACAACGTCTCTGAACGACTGAGGTCTGGTGAATATGGCGTGTGTACTTTCGTTCATAATCTACTCACTTCAGCCCTTCCAGCTCTTGACGGTGGGTGTCTCTTTTGCCAGAATCTTCATGATATAGTCTCTTACTTCTTCCGGTGTCGGCACGATACCGCCGGTGCGACCATAGAACTCAACCGGCTTCTTGTCTCTGACCGCCGCTTCCACATCCTCCACCATTTGTCCCATACTCATTTCCACAGTCAGGACAACTTCGATATTGGGTTTGACAGCCTCCGCCAGAATCTCCTTCGAAGGGAACGGAAACAGCGTGATCGGACGCAACAGCCCGATACTGATATTCTCCTGCTCCAGTTCGTCGATCACCGTCTGGCAAATGCGCGCCATAGTTCCATAGGAGACCATCAGAATGCGATTCTTGGGATTGACCTTGTAGGCTTCGAACCGGACCTCATCGCGCTTCATCAGTTTGTATTTTTCCGCGAGTACCAGATTGTTCTTTTCCAATACCACCGGATCAAGGTTTAATGATTTGATAATGACTGGAGCGCGTCCCTGACAGCCAGTCGTTGCCCAATCCTTCGGCGGCACCGGTTCTTCCGCGTAGTTTTCCGGGAATTCCACCGGTTCCATCATCTGGCCGATCATTCCGTCGGCGAGAACCATGGTCGGATTGCAATATTTGTCGGCGAGATGAAACGCCAACATTGTCAAGTCAACCGCTTCCTGAAGCGTGCTCGGCGCCAGTACCAGCACGCGGTAGTCGCCGTGACCGCCACCTTTGGTTGACTGGAAGTAATCCGCCTGAGATGGTAGAATGCCACCCAATCCGGGACCGCCGCGCATGATGTTGATCAGGACTACCGGTAACCGCGCGCCAGCCATATACGAGATCGCTTCTTGCATAAGACTGATGCCCGGGCTGGAAGATGAGGTGAATGCCCTCTTACCTGAAGCAACGGCGCCGAATAGCATATTGCCGACCGCGACTTCGCTCTCTGCCTGTACGAACACGCCGCCGACTTCGGGTAGTCGTCGGGCCATATATTCGCCGACTTCATTCTGTGGGGTGATGGGATAGGCGAAGTAGTAAATGGCGCCGGCGCGAATCGCCGCCTCGGCAATCGCCTCGTTACCTTTCATCAATATTCGAGTCATAGCAGTCGACCTATTTCCTAATAGTCATACAGCACATAGCGCTGACCGTGAGTTACGACCGTGATTGCGGCGTCAGGGCAAACGAGCGCACAAATTTGGCAGCCAATACATCGTGAAGGGTCGTGCATTTGCGCCGAGAAGTATCCTCGATTGGTAATCTCTTTCGACATGGACAGGATTTGCTGCGGGCAAGCCTTGACACAAAGCTCACAACCTTTGCAATAACCCTTGTCTATGATGACACCCGGCATAAGACTAATCCTCTATAACGCTACAAGCCACGCACGGCTTTGATTTTTTCTTCCCACGGTTTTAGCATCTGTCTCGATAGCGCAAACACCGGCACCTTAACGACATTCGGATCAAGCTGTTGAGCTGTTTCCGTCACCACACTGACAAACCTCACCGGTATTCCTGCGGCTTTGCCAACTTCCTCGGCCAATTTGTAGCCTTTGATAACGATTTCGGTCGTGGTTTCGCCAATCAGATGAGTATTCGAGACGATTCCTGTAAACTTCAGCCGCGAAGACAACTCAATATCGCGCATCATTTTCAGTGAACCGGCGACATCAGAAGTAAATGGTCGTCTGGCGTTGAGGACTATCAGGAACTCGTATCCCTTTGGCGCGAAGGCATCCACCATTGAACTCAGCACTCGTGCGCCGACGTCGTCGCCACCAACATCGACAACGACTTTTCCATCGGAACGCTCTATTTCCCCACGGATTTCGGGGAGAATAATCGGCAAGTCAGCGTGGCACATCTCGTTATGCGGCATAATCACACGCACTCCGTGCGCTTCCAACTCCGAGGCTGCTTCCCGCGAACGGAAGTAGGGGTTAACGATATCGAGATCGATGATACTGACCGGTTGGCTTTGAGAGGCTGCCAGACCTTGGGCGTAGTTTACGGCGACTTCGGTCTTGCCGCTGCCGTAGGCGCCTGCGAAGATAATAACTCTTTTGTCAAACGTGGGGAAGTGTGTCTGGATCATAGGTGGCTTAGACAAAGTTACAATCTTCACATTCAGCCCGAAGTAAGGTATGGCTGAACGCCATAACAGTCAAGCGATTTCGCAGTATTATTCCAAGTCCGAAGGCGGGAGACTTCGCGTCTGTCATAGGGAAGCTGTCCCACAATCGTGGTTTTGGCGCACAATCGCGGCATTTCCGGTAGCGGCGCACGGCGCACCCTTGGGTCCGTCGTTTGGTCCAGTGTTCATGCGGATCGCCGCGGCTCGACTGAGCTCGCCGAAGTCAAGGACGACTCCCACATATTGTACGCCATTCTGGGATTGTATACCCAAGACGTAGCTTATGAGACCGTCACTCCACATGCGCCTAAGTTTGCCATGCCTCAATCGCTCGACGCGAAAAAAAGGGCGATTACGAGAAGATTCCGCTTGCAAAATCGGAAGCATTTACCGTAATTTAGTTTATCGACAAACCAGAAGCGGTAGACCAAAGAGGATGAAGTGATTCTTGCCGCTGGGATTTAGGTTTCCTATTCGTCACAGGAGGACGTTTATGAAAATCATAGGTCTTTCCCTCACAATTGCAGTGGTGATGATGCTGGCCGGATGCAGCGAACAGCCCGTCAGCACGATTCCAGCCGAGAGTTTTGATGCTTCCCCCCGCGTTATCCCGCCGGATGTTCAGCGTCTTTTTGACCAGTACGCCCTAGACATGAATGCGGACAGCAATGGCGAGCCGTCTCGATCAAACGGATTCAACGCCGACGTCAGCAATTCCCCGTATGACGCATACGTGGTGACATTTATCTGGGGCAGCCTGCACAATGTCGCCACACCGTCGGCGACGTTTCCCCTCACTGATTGGTCGGGGTCCTTAACCGTCAATGCGGACGGTAGAATTAGCGTCACCAAACCGATCGCCTTTGAGGCAGGGCAGGATTGTTTCCTTCTTACTTTCCGCTACGATCCCAAGGTTGTCGGATGGGTATCGCTGACTTCCGACGATTTTGATGGCGTGAGTTTCATCATCCTCCTTCGCAGAGCAACACCAGCTGCCGGCGCGACCGCCATTACCTTCGCCACCACTCCGTTTACTCTGCGTCTCACAGCCAGGCAAATGGCTTGGTTCGCGGCCTACTATCAGATCAGCAATACCAGCGGTATTGCCGTGCTGTCGCAAAAGATTCCACCGACCAGGCCCTGTCCTTCCGGCTTAATGGTGGGACACTGGATTAAGGCGGATGTCACAGGCGATCACGGGACTCTCAACGGGCTGTGGATGAAAAGCAACGGTGACACTACCGGAGCGTTCAGCGGCATGTTCTGGACTGAACAGGACGGCCGTCGGTTGTTTCGCGGCAATGTTTCCGGTGTTGTCACTACCCAGATTATCGCTTACCTGGAAGGCAAGTGGTATTACGATGATCCCCGCGATTGCGTACTTTGTGGCGCGGGTTTTGGCAAGTTTAGCGGTTTCTTCAGATACCCCGACCACGATTATTATGACGGTTTTCTCCAGGGTCAATTCGGAAGTCTGACTCTTCCGGGGAACCAGCTTGATTTGCCGCTAACCGGCACTTGGAAGGTTGATTGCGACGACACTGCACCCGCGTTGAGAGTTGCGGACCAGTAGTTACGCGGACGCCGGCTGTCGGAACTCACTACGCTCCGCCGTACAGATGACTCAAACAGGTTTTTCTCATCTGGGCGACCCGCTGGGTCGCCCAGGCGCCTTCATCTCAGATCGAGAAGATCATCCGTTTTGGATAATCTCGCAGGTCAGAGTGATCAAGTAAGTGTCTTTCCAACCCGAACCTCCGAATGAAACTCCGAGCCGACAAATTCGTAGTCATAGTTGGTACACCGATTGTTGCGGAGGTAACATGAAGACATTCTATATTGTTTCATTAGCTGCACTGTTGGCCGTGCCCTCGGTGGCACTCAGCCATTCCAGACATTATCGCAGTTCCACCAGTCACAGTCACAGTTACAGTTGTGGCATTCCCGAGTCGACAAACATCATCGACAATGATTCGCGCAGTATTGATCTTAAGGGGAAAAGGGTAATTATCAGGTATCATTCCGGCACGCCGCGACGGGCGGAAATCAACGAGCGTCACGAACTGCGTGTAGAGGGAAGCCTGGTCAAATTGAGCGCCGATCAGCAGCGGCTGGTGGGGGAGTTCTATGACAGTATCGAACAACTGATCGGCGACGCCAAGGAAATCGGTTTGGAGGGCGCCGCCATCGGTGTGCAAGGTGTCGGCGTCGCTGCTGCAGCACTCACGGGGGTCGTCAATATGCTGTTCACCAGCTATACGAGCGATGACCTTGAGAGAGATGTTGAGCGGAAGGCGGCGAAAATAGAAGCCAGGGCGAATCGCCTCGAAACCAGAGCTGACAGGCTGGAGAAGATGGCGGATGAAGTGCAAGGTTTATATGACCAGATGGAAGAGAGCATCCCCGAACTGCGGGGAGATATTTAGCAAACCGTGAGCGTTGCGTGGGCGGTTTGCTGTGATTCCTTCCTTGTTCCATATTTCTCACGCCGGCTTCCGCGCGGATGAAGGAAGGCCGGCACTCTATGTGCGACACTTCTCAGAACAGACGCAGTACTGCCGCCGATCTCAGGCTCTACACGGAACTTGCTGACTGGTGGCCGATACTATCAGCGCCGATTGACTATGCTGAAGAAGCCGAGTTCTATCGCAAAGCTCTGCTTTCAGCTTGCGTAATTCCCCCAAAAACTCTTCTCGAACTTGGCAGTGGAGGCGGCAACAACGCGTCGCATCTGAAGGCGGATTTTGAGATGACGCTGTCTGACCTGTCTGCCGGCATGTTGACGGTCAGCCGCAGGCTCAATCCCGAGTGTGAGCATTATCAAGGAGACATGCGGAATGTACGTCTGGATCGCGAATTTGGAGCTGTGTTTATCCAGGATGCCATCTCGTATATCACCTCCGAATCTGACCTGAGAGACACAATTGGTACCGCTTGGCTGCACTGCCGGCCGGGAGGGGCCGCCCTGTTTGCCCCCGACAATATCCGCGAGACGTTCAAATCGACCACCAGTCACGGCGGTCACGATGTCGGTTCGCGCAGCCTTCGCTATCTCGAGTTCACCTGGGACCCCGATCCATCCGACTCGACCTATGTATCCGACATGGTCTATCTCCTGCGAGATGAGACGGGACGAGTCCGCATTGAGCACGACCACCACATACTGGGACTGTTTGCTCGAGAGGTCTGGCTACGAATCATTGGCGAAGCCGGCTTCGAGGCTTCCGCAATACCGTTCGTCCACAGCGAGATCGAATCGGGAACCTGCGAAGTATTCCTCGGGCGGAAACCTCTGCATAGGTAGCGCCCAACTTACCTGACAAATCGAGCCAAACGATGACTCTGCCTTAATCGTTGGAAATTTCGGTTGACAGGAATCCTCCTTTTTGTATATTGAGTCCGTCGTTGTCCCCGGCAGCGGCGAGTCCGAGTACTTTGACAGTCATTCTCGAAGGTCAGCACCGAATAGAATCTCTGCTAACGTTTTAGACACTAACCAAAAGAATAACCCACTTGGAGGAGGTCTTATGTCTAAACGTTTCTCTCACTTATGGAGAATCATGGCGGCCGCAGGGGCTGCAATTGCACTTCTGTTATTTGTCAGTCAGCCAACTGTTGGAGCCAACTCAGCGGTGCGCATTGCCAAGGTCCAAAACACACTGTTGGGACAAAATGCCTATGTGAGCATCACTCTGGAGAATCAAGCAAGTCTGCGCAGTTTTGGAGGATTCGACTTTCTGATCGCCTACGATGCATCAGGATTGACACTCCAGAACGTTACTCAAGGAGCACTTCTTGACTCCTGTGGTTGGGAGTATTTCTCCTACCGCATGGGACCGCAAGGTAATTGTGGCGGACCTTGCCCATCCGGCATGTTGCGGATTGTGGCACTCGCTGAAACGAACAATGGCAACATCCATCCTGGATGCTTTCTCGACGGCAAAACTGGTGAGCTGGCCCGGTTGAAATTCCTCGTCACAGATGACGCCTCCTATAACTGCATTGACATTCCTCTTAGCTTCTATTGGCTTGACTGCGGTGACAATATCATGTCATCGCTGTCGGGAGATACGCTGTACCTCAGTCGCCGCGTTTTCGAATTCTCCAATCAGTTTGATATCACCGGTCAACAGGACTATGGCGGCTGGCAAGGGATAAATGGCAGCCCGACCTGCCTTACTGCTGGGCCTATCAGTGATACTGCTCTCGAATTCTATAATGGCGAGATTCAAATTATTTGTGTCGATTCTATCGACGCTCGCGGCGACCTCAACTTGAACGGTATCGCCAACGAAATCGCTGATGCGGTCATTTTCACCCAGTACTTCCTGGTAGGCATCGACGCCTTCCCGTTACTAAGTCGTCAAGGTGCTATCGCCGCATCTGATGTAAATGCCGACGGCAAGGTTCTGACTTATCAGGACTTGGTCTACCTGGATCGGGTCATTATCGGTGATGCCCCGCCTTTCCCCAAACAAGCAATTGGGGCAAGTGTCGACGCATACTTCCAACAGGATCCGACCAATCACATGGTGGCTGTGAACTGCAACCTGCCACTCGCGGGCGCGTTTATGCTCATAAGGGGGAATGTCACACCAACATTTCTCATTCCGCAATCTGGCTGGTCGCAGCAGGCAAACTATGACGGCACGTACACACGGGTACTGATTCTGGGTGATCCCGCCCAGCCTTACAGCAATGGCGTCTGGTTCACCTATCAGGGTACCGGCAAACTCGAGTATGTCGAGACTGCCGACTGGCACAACACATCGATCACTGCCCACATCACCAACATAACGGATAATTGCGGTGATTTCGACGGTTCCGGCAGTATTAACATTGCCGATATAGTCTATATCATCAGATACATCTTCAGCGGCGGAGTTGCGCCGATTGACATCCACGGCGGCGATGTCAATTGCGACGGCGCCTGCGACATCAGCGACGTAGTTTATGTATTGGCGTACATTTTCTCCGGCGGTCCCGCGCCGTGCGCAAACTGCAAATAGTCTTTCTCAGAGACCTAAGGGGCAACCGCGAAGGTTGCCCCTACAAAATCCTTGCTACCTCACACGCGATTCGATATCGTCACACTTGTGTCCGACTACGATAACAGTCGATATCATGCCGCCGACTTCGCGGCGCTGGATGATCCGCAATTGCCGGAGCGATTCCAGAACTACATTCTCGACAAAAACCTGATCGGGGAAGGGCCAATCAGTTTCTCCTATCGCGCGACGCGGATCGATGGCAACCGTCCGGTGCGGTTGAAGGTCTTGCGTAAACGAGTCTGCCAACTCGCGGGGATCGGCGAGGTCTACCAGCGCGCGAAAAGGGCGCAGATGCAATACACGGGTGACCATCTGCTCCAAATGACCGGTGCGGCAATGCATGACGGCATCTTGATCTTCGAGTACGAATACTTCGAATCGATCAACCTCCGTTCGTTGATTGAGAGCGATGCGCCATTTCATCCCGATTTGGCGGCACTGATCGCGATGGAGATCATTGCGGGGCTGAGCCAAATCCATGGTGTGCGTCCGTCTCCGGGATTGGGAAATCTGGTGCCACTGCATCGCAATCTCAAGCCGGAAAACGTGCTGATCTCTCCAAGCGGTGAGGTCAGGTTGACTGATATTGGTATGCTCGACATTGCGGCATTTTGTGACGCAGCCCGTCTGGAGTTGCCTTATGATATGCGCGTTTACCAAGCCCCCGAGCAATTGCTTCGGGATGGCTATGCAGACCGACGCTCCGACGTCTTTACACTTGGGTTGCTGATACTGGAAATGATGACATCGCGACTACCATACTCCGGAGGTAACGTCTTTGAAGTGCGTCAGAACATCCGCGAAAATCGACGGGCATCGTTGGAATCGCTCTATCCGGTCACACGGGATCGGGATCGCAAGAAATTGACGCGGCAGTTGGGACAGCTCTGCGAAAAAATGACTGCGCACGACTCGGAGAAACGGATTCAGAGCCTGGTCGATGTGGAAAGCCGGTTGCTCCGATATCTGGAAAGCGCCCAGTATGCCAATCGCACCCGCGCTCTGGCTGATTTCCTGCAGAGACGATCATTCCATGTGGAACGGATCAGCAAGCGCGGATTTATTGACCGGCTCTTTGGGGGATGAGTTGGGGATATAGATCAGGCTTTACTTGGCTTTGGGGAATTGTAGTCATGTCGCAACCAGCCTATCGCAAGCTGTGGAGTACCGGGTACCGGGTTTGACGACATACACTTAGTTAATTACCATTATCAAATTCGAGCGGCTTTTCTTTGTTCTTTTTCGATGATGTCCCGAAGTGGTATACAAGACCGGCATAAAATATTCTGGCATCACGAGTAGTTTTCGCATCGCGGTTTAGCCCGGGTGTACGCAACTCAATTCGCTGGCTGCGGGTCTTAAGAATATCCGATATGGTCACAACTAATGACAGCTTTTCGTCAAGCAGGTTATGCCTCCCGCCTATATTCATTACAAAACTCGGTAAGTATTTGCCCTGTGGAGTCAATCGGGACGACCGATAATTTGAGTTCATTTGCAGCACTGTGTTAGGACTAAATTTTAGAGTGATATTGAAGTTGCCGCTCGATGAGATGATCGACTTGTTGCTGCCAAAGCCGATATTGGAAGCGTCGATTGTATTGCGAAAAACACTGGCGTTGATATCGGCGTTTATGCGTTTGCCAATCGAACCGTTGACAATCAGCTCCAAGCCCGCCGACTGATCGTTGGAGAGATTTGCCTCGGTGGTCAGCAGTATTGAATCATGAACCACTTCAGTCACGGACGTGAAGCCATTGTATCTGTAACGATAATAGACAGATGGGACTACTGAGAGATTCTCGTTGCGCAATTGCCAGCCAAATTCGATGGAATGGATGTATTCCGGCAGGAGATGGGGATTGCCAACTCTGATATTTAGAGGATCCTGATACTCCGGAAACGGATTAAGGTCCTCGCTTTCGGGGCGGTTCGTACGGCGACTGTAATTGAGTTGCAGCTCGGAGAGCTTACTTAGCTGATAAGCCAGGTGCAGAGAGGGATAGAAACTTGAATAGTCCTTTCTGAAGGAGGAGTCAGTGGTCACCAAATTAGTCTTGTTTTGCACGTATTCGAAGCGAAGTCCTCCGAGAAAACTAAACTTCATCGAAGAACGCCCGCAGGTCCCGTACAAGGCGTCAATATATTGATCAAATAGAAAACGGTTTGTTTTGGCGGCATCGGGTATGAACGCCTTTCGATCATTATTAAAATACGAAGCGTAGAAGTCCAAGTCCTGTTTTGTCATCTCGCGACTATAGCCGGCCTCGATGGTAACACTTTTGGAGAGTGGGTTATCATATTCTATCGACAGTTGATTCTGTTTTTCTCCTTGTTTGATTAAGGTGTTATCGTAACCGGGTATTTGAACCGGGAGCGCATAGACGTTGGTATAGTGATTGTCTTCCTGCTCCGGTTGATCGGATATATTGTATTCGACGTGTAGCTTATGATCTTCTTTCGCAAAGGAATGATCATAGTAAATGGTTGCTTCATTGTCCCTTTCATATTCAGGGTCGAACCGGTTTCGGCTGAAATCACCCGAAATTGCGGATTCGTTATTGTGGACTATTGTCTTGGAAGTCTCAGTCCGCGTAAAACCTTTGTAGAAGTAGTTCCCGGATATCCCCAGACGATTCATTTCGTCCAGGTTATAGTCAATACCCAGCGTGGCAATATGGGAGAGCGGTCGGTCGAGTATCGCATCATCCTGATTGTAATAACTGCCGGTGTCGGCTCCCTGATAGTAATAGCGGCGTCCATCGACGGAATGACGACTACGGTTATCCTTGCGGAGTCCGTAGTTCCCAAAGATGTTGAAGTGACCTGGATTGTAGTTTAGACTGATATTGCTGTTAAATCGGCTATTGACACCGCCGTTGGCGGACAAAGTACCTCCCAATCCTGCTTGTGTATATTTCTTCAGTACAAGATTGATAATGCCCGATGTCCCGTCAGGTTTGTACTTGGCGGACGGGTTGGTGATTACCTCGATTCTCTCGATCGAGTTTGCGGGCATCTGCTGAAGAACATCGGCGCGGCTCTTGCCCATCAACGGAGATGTCTGCCCGTTTATCAAGATCAATACATTACTGGAACCCCTGAGACTCACATTTCCATCGATATCCACTGACACGGACGGAATATTCTGAAGCAACTCGCTCGTTGAGCCGGCTTGACCCAATACATCCTTGTCAATGTTATATACTTTTCGGTCTATGGAGTTGTTGAAGGTCTCTTTCTCACCTTCAACCGTGATCCCATTCATTTTCAGTGTAACTTCGGTCATTGAGAACGTTCCGAGGTTCTGTTTCAGGTGCTGGGGGTCGATCGAGATGCCCCCAGACTTGAAGTCCGCGAAGCCAATACAGCTTAGTACCACGTAGTAATTGCCTACCGGAATATGAGTTGCTGTGAATCTGCCTTTAGCATCTGTCATGGTCCCCGATGCAATCGTGCTGTCGTTTAGCGCCAGTAGGACTACACTGACATATCCAATTGGTTGATGCGTTGACTTTGCCGTTACAGAACCCGTGATTGTGCCTTCATCATCGTGATTGTCGCCCTGTTCCGGTTGGTCGGAGATATTGGATTCGACATATAGCTGATGATCTTCATTGGCGTGCTGCGCGAAAAGGCTACTTGATAACAGTAACACGCAGATTAGAGCGATAAAATGCCTGAAATGACACATGTGAGACCTCGCGTTTAGTGCATGAATCCTAACCGAAAACATGGGATGTAGATATAAAGAAATTATGAAAAGAACATGAAAATGCAAGTGCCATCCTACGTAATAAGTAGTTAGGCTAATCCTGAGATTTTCATGGCAATTTCATCTGGGTGCCGTAATTTCCATGCAGGTAGTCAAGATGAGAATCCTTCTGATTGAAGATGACCGAAAGGTCGCGGCAGCGGTCTCCAAAAACCTCAGAGCCGAAAGCTTCGCCGTGGATGTTGCTGAGGACGGATTGAAGGGCGAGGAACTCGCGTCTATAAGCGAATACGACGTCATCATTCTTGACGTGATGCTACCGGCACAGGACGGCTGGACGACCTGTGCCAACCTTAGACGCGACAAGATCATGACGCCAATCCTCTTGCTAACTGCTCTTGGTGACGTGTCGGACAAAATCAAGGGTCTGGACACGGGAGCTGATGACTACCTGACCAAGCCGTTTCATTTCGGCGAACTGCTGGCGCGTATTCGTTCGTTGGCTCGACGCAAGAGTGAGGTACGCACAACTGTTGTCGAGAAATTCGGGCTGCGACTCGATATCAACACGCATAAGGCCTATCGAGAAGGGCAAGAGATCACGCTCACGGCCAAGGAATTCGCACTACTTGAGCTTTTCATGCTCAATGCGCGTCGAATTCTGTCGCGCGAGACAATCTCAGAGCATCTGTGGGATATGAACTTTGAACCCCGAAGTAACGTCATTGAATCGTTCGTGAAGTTTCTCCGCCAGAAGATTGATCGCAATTTTCAGAGACCTCTCATCCACACGGTGCGGGGAGCCGGCTACATGTTTTCAGACCAGCAATCATAAGAATCATTCGCTGATATGCTTACCATCAAGGCCAAGATCATCATAGCGTACATGCTCGTATTCGGATTACTGTTGTGTGTTTTCGCTTATCTGATCTACGAGAGTTCGCGGCGCGTGGAAATTGCCAAGATTGATACCCGCCTGGAAAGCCATGCGGACAAGCTCAAGGCAGAGATTGAAGAGCAAAGCGATGAGAATCGCTTCCCACAAGTCAGTGAGTTCAGTGATATTGTAACCGATGGATTGCCCGGTGTCTTGTTTGAGGTACGAGACAGTGTTGGAGAAGCAGTGCTCAAGGACAGTCTCCTATCCACAAAGTCAATCCCATTTGTGACACCGACCCTGATGCCGAGGAAGAAGCTGTCAAAAATCAATATGAACGGTGGAAAGTATCGGGTGCTCGATGCACCTGTCGAGGTCGACGATCGATATCTGTATTCGCTCGTCATAGCCGCCCCGATGACTGAGGCGCAGCGGAATCTCGCCCATCTACGATTGCTTTTTCTTATCAGTATTCCTTCGGCACTGGTGCTGGCCTCAGTAGCTGCATATATCATCACTCGCTCCGCCTTTCGTCCTATAGCAACAATGGTCGCCACGGCTCGGCAGATTTCCGCAAGTAACCTCGACCAGCGACTGCTGGTTCCTGCGGCAAATGACGAAATTCGTCAACTTGCGGAGACGCTGAACAATATGATTGAGCGTATCGACAGCGCCTTTAGTGCTCAGCGGCAGTTCATTGCCGATGCTTCTCACGAGCTGCGCACGCCATTGACCATCATCTACAGTGAACTTGAATTTGCCAAACGAAGAGTGGTAGATGGCGAGACTCTTGAAAGTCTGCAGAATTCGCTGTCGGAAATCGACCGTTTGGCTCGCATGACCGAGAGTCTGCTTCTTCTTGCCCGACTTGATTCTTCAGCCACCACAATAACGTTTTCGTCGGTGAGACTGGACGAACTGCTATTGGAATGCGTTCAATTCGTCAATAAGATTGCCAAACAGAAAGGTATCCAAGTCAAGGTTCATGTTGAAGAAGCCGTGGAAATTCGAGGGGAAGCACAAAGGCTGAAAAGCGCGCTTCTCAATCTCCTCGATAACGCGGTGAAGTACTCTCAGGCCGGAGGAGAAGTCCGAGTGTCTCTCAGTATCTTGGCTTCTCCCGACAGGCAAGCAAGGATCACGGTGGCAGACGATGGTCCCGGCATTCCGCCTGCCGATTTGCCGCATATCTTCGAACGATTTTACCGTGCCGGTTCGAATCGGGGCGAAGGTTCCGGCAGTGGCCTGGGACTGGCGATTACTCAGCGAGTCGTGTCACTTCACAATGGCAGCCTCGTGGTGGACAGCAAGCTTGGCAAGGGCACGGTATTCACTTTGACTCTGCCCGTAAAGTGGACGGCTGGTTAAGACACTTCTCTATATACACAAATTTCGTCAGGAAGTTCTCTAGAACGACCAGCTCCCGCTTCGGTGTATCGGGTCTCAGAGTGAGATTAAGCTTGACTGAATTCGTTCGAAATCATTATTTGCAGGCATGATCAAGTTGATCGTCGGCCTCGGCAATCCGGGGAAGGAATATCTTAATACTCGGCACAATCTTGGGTTTCTCGTTGTTGACAGGGTCGTAGACAAGAGACGTGGTCGGTTCACCGAACAAAAGGCCGACTACCATCTGGCCACCCTGCGGCTGCGCAGCGAACAAATCTATTTCGCTAAGCCAATGACATTCATAAACCTATCGGGAAAGGCCGTCGCGTCTCTGTTGCCACGCCTACAATTGCTGCCTCGGGAGATGCTGGTCATCTGCGATGATTTCGCCATTCCTTTTGGTAAGGTCCGCGTGCGGATTTCAGGCTCAGATGGCGGTCATAACGGTCTTGCCTCGATAATTGAGCATGTCGGGGGCGAGGATTTCCCGCGTATGCGTATGGGTATTGGGCCGCAGCCTGAGGGAGTGGTTGCCAAGGACTTTGTCTTGGAACAATTCAGGCAGGAAGAGGTTGACATTCTCGATGAGTTCATTAAATTGGGAGTCTCTTGCGTTGAGACGGTCATCTACAAAGGGCTGACTGACGCGATGAACAAATACAACGGCTTGTAGCCGTTCCCTGTTTTCCGGAGATGCCGGAAGACCTATGGTTTCAACTATAGTCCGGAGGGAGGTAAATCTTGCGACTTTACGAAACCACATTTATCACCGACGCACAGTTTTCCGAGTCCGAAATCGAAACCGAAATCAAGAAGGTAGAAGAATTGATCACGTCCAATGGCGGCGAGATCATCGAGACCCAGCGTTGGGGAATCCGCCGACTGGCGTACGAGATCAAACACAAGCGCCAAGGCTTCTACACGCATTTCCTCTATCGTGCTTCAACCGGCATGCCGCCGCTGATCGAGAATGCTTTTAAGGTCAACGAACGGGTCGTTCGCTTTCTGACGGTTGTTTCCGAGATCGATCTGGAAGCCCGCCGTGAGCAGGCCGAAGCCTTGGCTGCTGCCGCGGCTCAGATCATTATTCCGCCCGCCCAACCGACGGATAGAGGCTGATCGACGGAAGAAGCATGAGTTTGAAATCGAATTTCGGGAGATTAAGGAATGATGGCTGAAGGATTTGATAGAAGACGACGGAAACCATGCCGTCTGTGCGAAAACAAGGTCACAACTATTGATTACAAGGATGACAAGCTGTTGCGCCGGTTTATGCTGGAGCGCGGCAAAATCGTGCCCCGTCGAGTGACCGGCAACTGCGCCAAGCATCAGCGGATGCTGACGACCGCCATCAAGCGCGCGCGTCATATCGCGCTTCTGCCGTACACGGCGGATACTTATCGTTAGTCCGAGCGCAAGCGATGCAGACTGATGGCAGACAACGTATTGATTATGTCTGTGCGTTGGCAATTGCGCTCTTTTTCCCACTGGCGCTGCGACACCCCCCGCTGACGATGCTGTCTGTACTGGGGCTGATCGGAGTGCACTATCTCTGGCTCGTTCGCCAGTGTTGGCTTTTGGCATTGTCGATACTGTTGGCGCTCGTCGGCACGTTGATGTGGCGTGGAACCGGAGCGGGAGTCGTGCTGATATCAGGAATGGCAGTACCGGCTATGGTGATGGCATTTGTGAGAGGCAAAGGTTTTGGAGTGACAACCGCGGTTGCAGCGGGCACGGTATTTCCGGCGATTGCGATCGCAGTCAACTACGGTTTCTTCGCTCATATGCTGCAATTCCTAAGTGCAGAGATTCGGCAGATGGCGCTTACTGCTCAGATGCCGGGAGTTTATACCCTGCAGCAGCAGAGCTTGGTTCTCGACACGATAACCCGTCTCGCGGACAAGTTGCCCTATTACTTCCCGGCGGCGATTCTCTTGCTGATAGTCGCCATGTTCGGTGTGAGTGTGCTGGTGGGCAATTACCTAGTGCATAAGGTGGGAATCTTCGCGCGACCGATCAGCGAATTTTCGCTCTGGAAGCTTCCTGAATGGCTGGTGATCCCGTTGGGAGTCGCTGTTATAATGGTGTTGACTAATCACTCGGTGTTGACGATTATTGGCTGCAACGCGCTGCTGTTTTTGGCGGCGCTGTATTCGATCTGCGGTCTGTCGCTGGTTGAGTATACCTTGCGTACGCGGCGCTTTCCGACGGCGGCCAAGATCGCCATATATTTGTTCCTGTTCCTGACCCAGGTGGTAGCAGGAATCGTGCTGCCTTTGGTGGCGCTGTTGGACTCGAAGTTTGATTTCCGCAAAATTCGGGCGAAACAACTTGGTTAACACGTAGAAAGAATGAGAAGTAGGAGATAGAGACGATGAAGGTGATTCTGAAAGAGGACGTCGAGACTCTTGGCAAATGTGGCGAAGTAATTGAGGTCAAGGCGGGTTATGGTCGCAACTACCTGATTCCGCGCAATCTGGCTATTACAGCCTCTAAGGGCAATCTGCGCGCTATCGAACAGCTTCGCAGCCAGCAGCAGCTTCGGCAGGCCAAAGTCCGTCGCGCCGCTGAAACGATCAAGACGCGTCTGGAGAGAGTATCCTGCACTGCAGAGGTTAATGTCGGCGAAGACGACAAAGTATTTGGTTCGGTTACGGCCCAAGCCATAGAGGATTTGTTAGCTGCTCAGGGAATTGAGATTGATCGCAAGAAGATCATGCTCGAGGAGCCTCTGAAGGCGCTCGGCGTCTACACAATTCCGGTGAAAGTCGCTTCCGAAGTCACGGCAAATCTGAAAGTGTGGGTAGTCAAGAAAACTGAATGACCAAGGAAATGCTCCGGGCACGAATTCACGGGTTGGCTCTGGATATAACTTCCAAGTCACCGGTAGTGATTCTTGCCGCCGAGAACACGGACAAAGTGCTTCCGATCTGGATCGGTCACTTTGAAGCGTGGGCAATTGCGATGGAACTTTCGCAAATCAAATCCAAGCGTCCCCTGACTCACGATTTGATTCCCGCTTTTTTGACGGCGCTTTCCGGCACTGTCGAGAAGGTGGAAGTGACTGAATTGAAGGATCAAACCTTCTACGCTCGCATCTATGTTTCGCACGACGGCGAGGTGCAGGAAATTGACGCCCGTCCCTCCGATTCCATTGCAATCGCTCTCAAAACCGACGCCCCGATTTTCGTCGCCGCCGAATTGTTCGCCATTGGAGAAGAAGAAGGACTGCCTGAGCGAATCAATGATCCGGAGAGCCTCAAGGAACGATTGCGCAATATCAACCCGGAAGATTTCGGCAAGTATTCTTTATAGCCGCACGTTTTTCGCCTTCGCACCTGCAAGTTGGCGAATCAACTCTGAGGTGAACCGGTGGTCGCATTGGCGATCCGGTCATACGACAAACGTTTACGATTGGCGGATTCGTTGGCGATGCTGCCAGAGACTCTGACAACAAAGTTTGAACGGCTTAAGGCGATTCTCTCGTCGTATCGGAAAGTGATTATCGCCTTCTCCGGCGGGCTTGACTCATCGTTCTTACTGTTTGCGGCAGTTGAAGCGCTCGGCAAAGAGAATGCTATAGCGGCAATCGGCGTTTCCGAATCACTGGCGCGTTCGGAGTGCCAACTTGCGTGCAAGTTTGCCGGCGAGTTGGGTCTTCCCGATGATCGCATAATCAAGATCGAGACGCGTGAACTCGAAGATCCCGGCTACGTGCAGAATTCCCCGGATCGCTGTTTCTTTTGTAAATCGGAGCTGTTCCAGAGGCTGGTTGAACTTGCGGAGAGATCGGGGTATGAGGTCGTCTGCGACGGCGCGAATGCGTCCGATATCGGCGATCACCGTCCCGGAATGAAGGCCGCTAAAGAGAAGAAAGTGAAATCACCGCTACTTGAAGCCGGGCTGACCAAAGAGGAGATTCGTCAACTGGCGAAAAGTTTCGGGCTGGCGGTTTGGGACAAACCGCAATCTGCTTGTCTGGCATCGCGCATACCGTACGGTTCTCAGGTGACAAGGGATAAACTTAAGCAGATTGAGCAGGCCGAAGAATTTCTGCGTTCACTCGGCTTCAGGCAGTTGCGCGTGCGGCATCATGATACGGTGGCGCGTATCGAACTACCGCATGAAGACATGCAGAAGGTATTGAGCAATGGGATCGGCGACCGAATCGTCGAGCGGTTTCGAGAGATCGGATTCTTCTTTACCACGATAGACCTTGGCGGATTCAAATCGGGAAGCATGAACGTAATGTTGAAAGGCGAAAACCATGACTGATCAGCTTAAGCCGAACGTCGCGATGAAGATGGTGCTTAACGGCAAGGAGCATATCATCACTTTCGAAGAACTGACTCTTTCCAACAATCTGGCGCAGGAAGCGCTGGTCAGTTTGCTTATCAAGAAGCAGTTGATCGATGGGCAGGAGTTGCTCGACGAAATTACTCGCATCCGCAAGGAACGCTACCATACGGAATCCGAGCAGTAGTCTGACAACACGCATGGCTGATCAATCTCCACAAAATCCGGAAGCGACGATGAGCACGCCCTTGACCGAACCGCTGTTGCTGAGTTGGTCAACCCAGCCCGCCAAAGCGCGACCGCTGGTCACAACTCTTGTCATTCTGCTTCTAATTGTGTTGGCTGCATTGGTCTACCTGCTTACCTACTCGGCCATCTTTACAGTAATTGCAGCCCTCATCCTCTATGGTTCGCTGACACAGTACTTTACCAAGACCAACTACGAGTTCACAGACGCGAAAGTGCGCGTCAGGTACGTTGTCAATAAGATCGAGAAGGAATGGGCGCAGTATCGTTCATACTATGCTGACAAAAACGGCGTGCTGTTGTCACCGTTTCCCGGTCCGTCACGGCTGGAGAATTTTAGAGGGCTATTCATCCGTTTTGCAGGCAACAAAGATCAGGTCATGGAAATCGTCCGACAGAAAATCAACTATGTCCCCGACAAGGATTGACAGGCTCCGAGGATAGAAAAGTATTATGGGATTCTTTCCACTTCACTCCGCCGACGACAAGAACGCAGCCGACAAATACAGCGACGACGAGAAGGCGCTGCTCGACAAGCTGGCGAAAAAGGTCGTGCACTGGAAGATGACGGCGCCGGCGATTATGGCTCTGGAATCGGTCAAACCACTCAATTATATCGGTTCGCAAGCAATGGTCTTCTTCGAGCCGATCATACAGACTATTTTCAACCTCAAGGATTACGATACAGTGCGGCAGATGCTTGAACGTCGCGAGACGATTGAGATGCTGCTGCTACGCATTGAGTTCTTCGATGCCATCGCCAGACGCAAAGAGAAGCTGTTCAACAAGCTGAAAAAAGAATACCTCAAGACACAGACCACCGGTTTCCGCTTCAAATCGGCCATCGTAGGTTTCCGCGTTCCCAAGCACTTAGAAGCCGACTGGAAAGCGAAAATGGATGCGATTGATGCGGAAATGGCTGAACCCCAACAAACCGGCGGCGCACAAAAATCTGACGCAGGCACAGACACATCTTCATAACTAAATCAGAGTCAGAAAGGGTATGGGGCAACTGCGATATGACTGGCAGCACCGATTGCAGATCAACTCCTATCTGTCGAGCCTCCCCTCTTGCAATTCGCTCGGTAATTGCATAACATGCGGCCTTGTGGACGAAGAATTTGTCCAACCGTGAGGAAGGCATGAGCATCGTTGATGACCTGCGCAGGATCGTTGACGCCGACAGGGTATCGAACAACCCCTCGGCTTTGGAGGCGGTCTCAGTTGACGAATCCTCTTTGCCACCGGTGCAACCGGAGGCATTGGTGCAGACGCAAACCGCCGACGAGATCCAATCCGTCGTCAGCTATTGCTATGAGCATGCCCTACCAGTGACAGTAAGGGGCGCCGGTAGTGACTTGGAAGGGAGCACCATTCCGATCAAGGGTGGCATCGTGCTTGACGTCTCTCACATGGATAAGATCATTCAACTCTGGCCGGAAGACTTGCAGGTCAAGCTCGAACCGGGCGTTGTTTATGACAAACTGAACGACTATCTCAAGCGTGAAAGCTTGTTTTTTCCGACATCGCCCGGCGGCAGTTCGGATGTTGCCACAATTGGCGGAATGGTCTCGACCAACGCCAGCGGTATCTATTCGGTTAAGTATGGCTGCACCAAGGATTTCGTGCTCGAGCTGGAAATAGTTGATGGAACCGGCACACGGTACAAAATCGGCAACCGGGCAGTCAAGCGATCGTCGGGGTACAACCTTATTGATCTGATTGCAGGTTCCGAGGGGACTCTGGCGGTGATCACATCGGTTACGCTGCAATTGATGGGCATTCCGGAGGGAAACCGCAAGCTTGCGTTCAAATTCAAGTCTGAGTATGAGGCGGCACAGACGGTCTCCGAACTGATGCGCTATGGGCTTGACTTGGCCGCCGTGGAGTATCTTGACCGCAACGTTATCGAAGCGCTCAACCTCCTGAACAACTACGGACTGGAGGAAACCCCCTGCCTGTTCCTCGAAATCCACGGACCGGAACCGGTTCTGGAAGCCACAGCCGAGACGGCCGCCGGTGTCGCAGCCGAAATGGGAGGTGAGCCGTTGACATTGGCCTCAGGGCAGAATCCATGGGAAATCAGGCATCATGCCACCAACGCCATCAAACTACGACGCCCGGGCTATTCGATCATTCGCAACGATGTTGCGTTCCCGATCTCTCGGCTTCCGGAAATGGTGCAGTACTGCCGCCAACTCGCGGAGGAATCGGGGCTTCTGATTCACGCCTTCGGTCATGTCGGAATGGGACTCTTGCATGCTCTCATTCTCGCGCGCAAAGAGGATGCCGATGAATGGCGCAGGGGTTTGGAGATTAACCGGAGGATCATCCGCAAAGCTATCGACTGCGGTGGCACGATCTCAGGTGAACACGGAATTGGTCTGGGGCACAAAGCCATGTTCGCGCTTGAGCATGGGAGCTCCATCGAACTAATGCGCCAGATTAAACGCGTCTTCGACCCGAAAGGGATTCTCAATCCGGGGAAGGTATTTGATCTGAGTGCACGCGGATAAATCACCCGGGAGGTAAACAACAAACCTACCGAAAGACTCGACCCCAAAATCCCTTGACAATCGTGGACTGAGTCTCGATATTATCACCAGTTATCAGAAAGGCGGTGCAGAATCCCTGCTGTGGCTCTGCGCCGATGTACTATTTATCTGTGTGGAGAATTGAGAGTCCTTGTATGCAGATACGTCTCAGAGATGTGGTTGCGTCACTGGTATCTCTGAGTCTTGTAATTGCAGCTCCAAAGATCGCACGCTCCGAGGACGCAAATTCGGGTCAGGTGCGATCATCAATTTCCCAACAGATCAAGTTGCTTCCGAAAGATCAGATCAAGGAATGGATCAGTCAGCATGGTGGCGAGTGGTGTAATACGCAGCGCGCGTATGACCTTAGGCGCGCTCTTCACCTTGATCTGGGGACTTGTCCGATTGAAGGCCCGTGTGACGTGCCGGCCATGCGCGATTCACTGATATCCAAGGCGAGCGATCCGATCGTCACCCTCAGAATCAAATTCAACATCTTCTGCAATGATGATGGTTTCAACTGCGGGGCAACTCAGGCTGAGGCCGACGCACAATTGGCGACGCTCAACGCCCATTTCCTGCCTTTGCGTATCCAGTGGACTGCCCGTACATCGTTTATCAATTCCTCACAGTACCGCTACTATTCCGACGATGAGGAATACGGGCTCAAGACGACCTACGCCGATCAGCCCGACTCGCAGTTAAATGTGTTTATCACGACCATCGAGAGCAGCTACATAGGCATGGGGACGTTTCCGTGGGATCCCTGGGCGCTGACGGCTATGGGTGGCATCATGCTTGAGGCGTCTGTGTTCGGCGGTGGTCAAAAAACACTGACACATGAAATCGGTCACAATCTGGGCTTGTGGCATACGTTCCACGGGGTTTCCGAAGTGGATCTTTGTGGAGACTGTTACGAACGCGCCGACAAGCTAAATGGAAATACAACCGGTGATTTCTGCCTTGATACCGACCCGACGCCCGTTAACTATTACTGCAAAGGCCCTGCGGGCAAAGATAAATGCAGCGGCGTTGCTTGGGGGCCGACAGATCCCCAGAACTACATGAGTTATGCCCCGGATGCCTGCTATACTGAATTTTCCCCACAACAATGGGGACGAATGCACTGCTGGATCAACGAAACACTTAACGGTTGGCGCAATTGCCATCCCAACGCTTCACTGGCGAGGGCGAATGAAAAATCGGTTGATACCGATCATGACAGCGTGCCCGATGATGTGGACAACTGTCCTCTCGTTTTCAATCCTTGTCAAGAAAATGTTGACGGCGACGCGCTTGGCGACGCCTGCGATCCGGATATTGATGGAGACGGGGTTTTGAATGCCGCCGACAATTGTCCTTACGCTTATGATCCTCTCCAACTCGACTCGGATGACGACCTACTCGGCAACGTCTGCGACAATTGCCCTCTTGCGGCAAATGCTAACCAGTCCGACGTCGACATGAACGGCATCGGTGACGCTTGTGATCCTTGCACCGATACTGATCATGATGGTTACGGTGATCCCGGTTATACAGCAACCACCTGCACTCTGGACAACTGCCCTGATATCCCCAATTCGAATCAGGCTGACGCTGATGCTGACGGCGTCGGCGATCTTTGTGACAACTGCATCACCGCCTTCAACTCACAGCAGTACGACGAGAACAGCGACGGAATCGGCGATGCCTGTGACGGGCTTTTTCATATCGAGAGCTACGTGCTGCCCAATCCCGTTAAAGGCAAGCCGTATTCTTACCAGTTCTGGGCTGTTGGTGGTGTTGAACCATATCGCTGGCAATTCATTTCGGGTGACTTGCCGTATGGATTGACTCTCAATCCGGACACTGTCGGCACGCTGACCGGTACGCCGACCTACAGCGCCACCTTCTATATCACGATGGCCTGCGCCGATTCGGATACGCCACAGCATACGGATACGCTTGCCTTGAATATACATGTTGTAAACCCACCTGCGTCTTCCGCTTGTGGCGATGCCGACGGCAGCGGTAGCATCAACATTTCCGACGTAGTCTACCTTGTCAATTACATTTTCTCCGGAGGAGCGGCGCCAAATCCGCTTGCCACCGCCGATACCGACTGCGATGGATCAATCGATGTAGCCGACGCGATTCGCCTGATTGCCTACATTTTTGGGGGTGCGGCCAGTTCGTGCGCCTGCAAGTAGACCGATATACTTGTGCGTGGTGGACGTCCTCGTCCACCACGTCGCCACAAGACTTGGCGCACGGGGACGTACGCCAAGCACGAGTCGGATTTGTGCGTGGTGAACGTCCTCGTCCACCACGTCGCCACAAGACTTGGCGCACGGGGACGTTCGCCAAGCACAAGTATTGGTCTTTCCTGCGGATGCAGCCGTAAGATGATTCTAACTGTTCAATGAGAAACTGAAGACGGTCGGCTTGGCGATACGCAGGTAATCGGCAACATCCATGATGATTGAATCGGTCAATGAGCCGGCGTTAAAGGCGATCTTCTCGTTGGCAAGAATCGACCCATCAACGTACAGCGGAAGAGGAAGAATCGGCTCGCCGAAGGGGGGCACGCAGCCGGGGACGCAGCCCGTCAATTCCGCAAGCTCTTCCGCGGTGGCGAATCGAGTTCGCTTCTCCTGAAAACGCTCCTTGATGGCGGCAGAGTTGATCTTAAGAGCGCCGCTTAAGACAAACAGCCTAAAATCTATTCCGATTTTCATCACCAGCGCTTTTCCGCCGATTTTCATTTCCTCACCGCGTGCCCTGGCAGCTTCTTCCGAGGTGTAGGTTGGCTGGTGGTGTGCCGCACGGTAAGCAACACCGTTGTCGTCAAGAAACTGCTTAATGGATGCGAACAGATCGGACATCGCGAGTTAAGTTCCTAAATATCTTGATGTTGCAGGCAAGGAGAAGTGGGCGCACTGCCGTGCGCCCCTACAGAAGACCCTTCGTCTCTCCGGCAGAATCACGTTTGCGACACAACGTCAGTATTCCTGTCGGTATTTTCAAATAACTTCTTCAACAGACCGCAACCGGTTATCACGCAAGCAATTTCGCCCCCGTCATGACCAAAGTCAAGGTCAACTGTGGAAATGGCTTGCTTTGAGGCCAATAGAGCCTATATTGTTAGATAGAGGTACTTCTATGAGGACTTCCGGGTGATTAGAACAACACTATGCTATCTCTGCAACGATTGGAGCTTCAATGTTCAAGAGGTTAATGCTATTGGCTTTTGTGGCGCTGTTGAGCTTGGCGGCCGCCCGGGCAGCGGAAGCCGGCCAGCATTACTTCAAGTTTAATATCCAGTCATCAAAAGAGCTGGACCAACTCACCAAAATCGTCTCCATCGACAATGTCAGAGACGACACCGTTTATGCTTACGCCAATGATCGTGAATTCGCCAAATTCAAGGCCGCGGGTTACAGCTACACGCTTCTGCCCAATCCCGGTGACTTGATCATCCCGGACATGGCGAGGTCGCTCTCCGAGACAAAGGCTTGGGACGTCTATCCCACCTACCAGCAATATCTCGACATGATGAATCAGTTTGAGTACGACCACAGTAGTATCTGCACGCTCATTAACATCGGGTCGACAGTTCAGGGGCGGCAACTGCTGGTTCTCAAAATTTCGGACAATATCAATAGTTGCGAAGATGAGCCGGAGGCTTTCTATTCAAGCACGATGCACGGTGATGAAGTCACCGGCTATGTGATGATGCTGCGCTTGATCGACTCGTTGTTGACATCCTATGGCACAGATACGCGGATCACGAACCTGATCAACAACATGGAGATTTACATTAATCCGTTAGCCAACCCTGACGGTACTTATCATGGTGGTGACGGCAGCGTTAGCGGCGCTATCCGGTACAACGCTAACTGGGTCGATCCCAACCGAAATTTCCCCGACCCTGCAGAGGGTGATCATCCGGACGGCGAAAGCTGGCAACCGGAGACAGTCGCCATCATGGCTTTTATGTCAGCGCATCATTTCGTGATTTCTGCCAATTTCCATGGTGGCGTTGAAGTGTTTAACTACCCTTGGGACACTTGGTCGCGACTGCATCCGGATGACACGTGGTGGCAGCAGATTGGTCGCCGCTTTGCCGACACCGTGCATGCCAATGCCGAGTCCGGCTATATGACCTATCGGCAGGACGGCATTACCAACGGTTACGCCTGGTACCGTGTTTCTGGTGGTCGACAGGACTATATGACCTACTTTCGGCACGGCAGGGAAGCCACGATTGAGATTTCCGATACTAAGATGCCTGCGGCGGATACTTTGCCAAGTTACTGGACCTATTTGCGCAAGTCACTGCTGAACTACCTTTCGGAGGCGCTTTATGGTGTGCGGGGAGTGGTGACCAGCGCTACGACCGGTTTGCCACTTGCAGCTCAGGTGACAGTCATAAGTCATGATGCCGATAGTTCGCAAGTCTACTCCGATCCAACGGTTGGTAATTATCATCGCTTAATAGCGCCCGGCACTTGGACTTTGAAGTTTGAAGCTATCGGCTACGCGCCGCAGACAATCACGGGCGTGAGCGTGGTCGATTTCGACACGACCGTCCTCAATGTTCAGTTGCAGCCATATTCGGCCCTCGGAATCGTCACCGAGACGGTACCAGACGGCTGGGTCAATGAGGCCTATTCACAGCAACTGAATGCGAGCGGTGGTACTGTGCCCTATTCTTGGAGTGACCTGAACGGCAATCTCGTTGGCACCGGTCTGACGCTTTCCAACGGCGGTTTGTTGTCGGGAACGCCGTCGCACACGGGACAGATCGACTTCACCGCGAACGTTCAAGATCAGGCGGGTAGTTCGACCAGTAAAACCTATAGCTCCAAAGTGTACCTGAACGGTGACGCCGACGGTTCGGGGGGAGTCGATATCTCGGATGTAGTGTATCTCATCGCGTACATCTTCAGTGGTGGTTCCGCTCCCGTCCCACTGGCAGCCGGAGATGCGAACTGTGATGTCGCCGTCGACATCTCCGATGTGGTTCGTCTGATCAGCTACATATTCGACGGGGGTTGGGCGCCGTGCGCGGGATACAGGTAGAGCGAGTGACAAATGGGCGACCAGGGCGGTCACCATTAGTTCTTGAGATTTAGCACCAGAATCTTGGTCTCGGTCATGTCTTCAATAGCATAGCGAACGCCTTCGCGTTGCATTCCGGAGTCCTTGACCCCTCCATAGGGCATGTGGTCGGCGCGATAAGTAGGAACGTCGTTTATGACCACACCGCCGGTCTGGATTTCCTCGTAGGCGTACATGACGTCATCCAGGCGGTTCGTGAACACACCTGCCTGCAAGCCATACTTGGAGTCGTTAACGCTCGCCACGGCAGCTTTGAAATCGCGGTATTTCGCGATTGATACAAGCGGCGCAAAGACCTCATTAACGCAGACCTTCATCGTTGGTTTGACATCGGCAAGCACGGTCGGCAGCAGCACGCCGTTCTGAATCTTGCCGCCGCAGACGATTTTGGCGCCCTGAGAGATGGCGTCATCGATCCACGTCTTGACTTTCTCCGTTGAGTCGGTGTCGACCATTGCGCTAATATCGGAGTCTTCCGCCAGCGGCGAACCGACTTTCATCTTCTTTACCAATACTGCGATCTTCTGAATGAAGGCATCGTACACTTTGTCGTGCACAAAAATACGTTGCACCGAAATACACGACTGACCGTTGCTGGTGAATCCACCGAATAGTAGCCGAGCAACCGCCCAGTCAAGATTGGCGTCGTCAGCAACGATCACACCGGCATTGCCACCGAGTTCGAGTACAACTCTCTTTTTTCCGCAATGCTGCTTGATATGCCAACCGACATCCGACGAGCCGGTGAATGTCACGAGTTTGACGCGCTCATCCTCCAACAAAGGGGCAGCTTCCGAGGACGTCCCCGGCAACACGCTGATGGCGCCTTTAGGCAAATCGCTCTGGTCGATAACTTCCGCCAAAAGCAATGCCACGATTGGCGTTTTCGAAGCGGGTTTAAGTACGATCGTATTTCCGGAGGCAATCGCCGGCCCGACTTTGTGCGCGACCAGATTGATCGGGAAGTTGAAAGGCGTGATACCGGCGATGACACCAATCGGGAATCTGCGCACGATGCCGGTGCGTTGCTCATGGCCGGGCAGCCAGTCGAGATCAATGACGTCACCACCGATACGCTTGGCTTCTTCCGCCGAGACCCGGAAAGTACTTACGGCGCGACTCACTTCGGAGCGTGCATCGCGAATCACCTTGCCCATTTCCAGCGATACGCTACGGGCAAATTTCTCTGCGTTCTTTTCGATACCGTCGGCGATCTGATGCAGAATCTTCTCACGCTTGTATGACGGCAGTTTTCGCGTTACTGCGAATGTTTGATCGGCAATCGCAATCGCCTTCGTGTAGTCGGCGCGAGTCGCAGCAGCAGCTTTGCCAACAAGCACGCCATCATAGGGGCAGGTAACGGTAATGGCTGTCTTGGAGGAAACCCACTCTCCCCCAAGATACATCTTGTAGTATTTACTCATATTATCCCCACTGCTACCATGGTCGACGCTGATCGAATCTACTTACCGGTAGCTGCGATCATCCCTTCGACGGTGCGAACATGACCCATCTCGAAGTTGGTCAAGTATACGAATGTGTCCTTGACATCCGAGGCAGTCGTGGTCTTTGCCGCTTCGGAATAAAGGGCGTATGCTTCCTTCTCCAATTCCAATGCAATCTGCAAGATCTCCATCATATTGCCGGCCTTCTGCACTTGATCGATCCGCTTGACATGCTTTTCGCCCATCGACTCATCGATTAGGGGTAGTTCCTCGCGGTTCATGGTGTCGCGGTATGTCACCCATTTTTCGGAGCGAACATACTGGTCGTAGTGTCGTTCAAGAGTCAGGAAGTGTTTGCGCTCTTCGCCGGCGAAATGCAGCATGGTTTCCTTTGCCTTGCCATCGCCAATCTTGGTTGCCCCGATTTTATAGAACACGTATGCCGAGATTTCCGCCTGAATGCCCATTGTCAGATAGTTTAATGCTTCCGCACTGATGGACTCTGCCATAATCGTACCTCACTTTCTGCGCTTCATCGTGGTGGTGAAGATAGGGACAAAGTGGGGCGAGTCAAGTGCTTTCAAGGTCAATGCCGGTGCGGCGAATTGCCTCAGATTAAATGTTACCGAAGATAGGTTGAGAAGGGGGTGAAAACGGGTTCGTTGCCTCATATTCGATGTTACCGAAAGGAGCGAGGAATATGGGACGTGATTCGAAGCGCGAGTATCTGCGGGCGATAGGGGAGCGTTACCGTCGGGCATCGAAAGCCGAGAAGGGGGTGATGTTGCGGGAGTTCTGTGCGGTGTGCGGTTATCATCGT